>Ga0192243_10002_pt1 | contig 209733 bp, 190 predicted proteins | sample Koala_Koa27_K3_FD_131233 | JGI IMG/M metagenome (GOLD analysis project Ga0192243, IMG submission 131233) | Enriched cells from koala feces incubated with labeled cellulose particles, San Francisco Zoo, California, United States - Koala_Koa2-7_K3 ... | reverse complement strand
GTGGTACCGCTTTTACCTGCTGCGGACATGCCTGTGAGGGCAGCCCTTGTACTGGTGGAGTTGATGGAGATCCCCGACCGTGCAAACAGCCGGTTGCTCTTCATGGACTCTGACATGGCATCTGTTAAAAGGAAGGCGGTGGAATCCTTTAATACCTGCTTGGTTTCCGGTTCATTATCTATGAGCACCTTGCCGTTGTGGTCCAGTATCTTTGTAAAGAAACGTGGTTTTGTGTAAACACCCGCATTTGCAATGGAAGCATAGGCAGCGGTCAGCTCCAGGTTGGACACGCCCTTTGTAAGTCCGCCCAGGGCGGTTGCCGCGCCCAGGTCATCCTTGACCAGGGAGGAGATGCCCATATTTTCCGCGTACTCGATGCCCAGCTGGGGAGTAACGGTTTCCATCAGGGTCCTTACGGCCACAATGTTCATGGAGTAGATGATGCCGTCACGGATATTGTGGTAGCCCACAAACCCATACCCTTTATTCCACCAGTTCCTGAAGGTTTTGGTCCCGATGGTGTAGGGAGCGTCATAGTACACGGTTCCCAGGGTGGCGCCGCAGGCATCCATGGCCGGTGCAAAGGCTGAGATGACCTTAAAGGCGGAACCGGGCTGGCGGTATACGTTGCTGGCACGGTTTAGGGTAAGGCTGGCCTTTTTCTCGCCGCGGCCGCCGCAAAGGGCCTTGATCTCACCTGTATGCTGATCCATGAGCACAAAAGAGGTCTGGGGCTGAAGGATCAGGTTCTGCCGTTCACCGATGATCTCATCCCCGTCCTTTAACAGCCAGGCCTTGAACGCATCGATATCTGCCTGGACTGCCTCCTCGGTCTTATAAAGGCCGTCAAAGGAAGGATTGCCCAGTTCTGTTTTGTGGAAGGTCTTTAAGTTTTCCTCAGAGTAATGCTGGGTACTGCCGTCCGCATGGGTCACGGAAAGCCTGTATTCAACGGAGTACTTGGCAGCCGAATAGTTGTCCGGGTTGTTGATCTCCTCATCTACAATGGCCTGCAGGTCAGGGTCCTGGGTGGTGTAGATCTGAAGTCCGCCGGAATACAGCAGGTTGCTGGCCTGGCTTTCCGAATAGTCCAGCTTTTCCATCAGGGAGGAAATCACCTGTTCAATGAGCTCGTCCGTAAAATAGCTGTAATGGGTATTGCTCTCCTTGGTAGCCGTGTCCACATTCTGGATCCTGTCATAGACATCATCCGCCAGGGCTTCCTCCTGCTCCTCTTTTGAAATAAAACCCTGGTCATACATGTACTGGAGCACGATCTTGCGCCGCTCCGCATTGTTCTCCCTGCCGGAGATAGGGTTGAGCTTGGACGGATTCTTGGTAATGGATGCCAGCACCGCGCACTCGGAGAGGGTCAGGTCGGAGACATTCTTATTAAAATAGCGCTTGGCAGCTACCTTGACACCCAGGGTATTGTTGCCCAGGTTAATGGTGTTCAGGTAGTTGGTGATGATCAGGTTCTTTGTTTCCTCCTTGCTCATCCCGGAGTTTTTCTCCAGCTGGACGGCCAGGTACTGCTCCTGCAGCTTCCTCTCGATCTTGGCGCCCCATCCGGATTCCATACCGCCGGAGAACACATTGTTCTTAATCAGCTGCTGGGTAATGGTACTTCCTCCGCCCGCATAATCATCGCTGATCACGCCCCGCACGGCACGGGCAATGGAACGGATATCAATGCCGTTATGGCTCCTGAAACGGGAGTCCTCAATGGCGATAAAGGCATTGACCAGGTTCTGGGGCAATTCATCATAAGTGGCCGATTCGCGGTTGGAACCGCTGGTCACCAGGGTATCGGTCAGATTGCCCGCCGCGTCATAGACAGTGGTAGCAAAGCGGTCGGGCTGAATGTTTAAAATATCTACGGACGGGGCATTGTCAATGATGCCCTTAACCATACCAAAACCGATGGATGCACCCACTACTGCTAAAAACAAACACAGGACAAACAGGGCCTTAAAGATATTAAGGAAAAGCCGCGAGGCGTATTTGCCTGATTTGGAGTGGAGAGACTTGAGCCTGCGCTCCGTCTCGTACTTACCATAGTTCATAGATTCTCCTTTATTCAAGTAATGTCTACCCTTGTCCACTGAGGGTAAGCTTATCCTGTAGATTATACACCAGTTTTGTAAAAATGAAAAGGTTTAAATATTGCCTTGCCATCGCCGCTTTTCTATATTATGATAAAAAACAGGCGGAAACAGGTCGGATTGTGGGGAAGCTTGTCCACAAAACATGGCAAAGGAGCAACAGAAGTGGTAGAGAGTTACAAAATCGTGTATCAAGGCGGAAGCGGAGAGCTGGTGGAGAAGAAATCCAGGTTCATAGCAGACATAAGGCCGGTGTCCGGCGAGGAGGAGGCCCTGGCCTTTGTGGAGGAGATACGGAAAAAATACTGGGATGCAAGGCACCACTGTTTTGCCTATATCATAGGAGACAGGGGGCAGACAGCCAGGTGCAGCGATGACGGGGAACCGTCACAGACAGCGGGAAAGCCTATGATGGATGTGCTGGCAGGGGAGGGCCTTCATGACGTATGCGCCGTGGTAACCAGGTACTTTGGGGGAACCCTGCTGGGCACGGGCGGACTGGTGCGGGCCTATTCGGGAGCGGTCAAGGCAGGCTTGGAGGATTGTGTGATCGTGGAAAAAAAGCTGGCGGTCCGTCTGGAAGTGACGACTGATTATAATGGTTCCGGGAAAATACAGTACATTGCAGCCCAGGCAGGCATGGACACATTGGATGTGCAGTACACGGACAAGGTGGTTTTTGTGTTTCTTGTGCCCGTATCAGAGGAAGGGCGCTTCCGGTCCCAGATCACGGAGGGAACCAGCGGACGTGCCCATATAAAGAAAGTGGACGAGGTATACTATGGCATGGGACAGGGGGAACTGATTGTTTTTTAACGGAAAATGCCTGTACAGCCTGTATTTTCCGTCAAAAGCCCTTGCAATCTGTAAATAGCAATGCTATACTATAAAACCGTGGCTGTAGACGTGAACCAATGCATATATAATTAAGGAAGAGTAATCACTATGAAGATGAAAAGAGAAGATGTAAGAAATATCGCTATCATTGCCCATGTAGACCATGGCAAAACAACATTGGTAGACCAGCTGTTAAGGCAGAGCGGCGTATTCCGTGTGGGCCAGGAGGTTCAGGAGCGCGTGATGGATTCCAACGACATCGAGCGGGAGCGCGGCATTACCATTCTGTCCAAGAATACGGCTGTATTTTATAAAGATACAAAAATAAACATCATCGATACGCCAGGCCATGCCGACTTTGGCGGTGAGGTGGAGCGTGTGCTCAAGATGGTGAACGGGGTTGTTCTGGTTGTGGATGCCTATGAGGGTCCCATGCCTCAGACTAAGTTCGTGCTCCAGAAGGCGCTGGAACTGGATCTGGCTGTCATTGTGTGCATTAACAAGATCGACAGGCCCGAGGCCCGTCCCGCAGAGGTGATCGATGAGACCCTGGAACTGATGATGGATCTGGACGCCTCTGATGAGCAGCTGGACTGTCCCTTTATCTATGCCTCCGCCAGGGGAGGATTTGCAAGATATGATATGAATGATGAGAACATGGACATGAGTCCCCTGTTTGAGACCATCATTGAGCACATACCGGCCCCGGAGGGCGATCCTGAGGCAGATACCCAGGTGCTGATCAGTACGATCGACTATAATGAATTTGTGGGCCGTATCGGCATTGGTAAGATCGACAACGGCGGTCTTAAGGTGAATCAGGAATGCGTGCTGGTGAACCACCATGATCCTGACAAATTTAAAAAGATCAAGATAGGAAAACTCTATGAGTTTGACGGACTGAAGCGCGTGGAGGTACAGGAGGCGTCTGTGGGCTCCATTGTGGCCATATCCGGCATTGCCGAGATCCATATTGGGGATACCATCTGTTCCCCTGAGAATCCGGACGCGATCCCGTTCCAGAAGATCTCCGAGCCCACCATTGCCATGTATTTCATGGTAAATGACAGCCCGCTGGCAGGACAGGAAGGAAAGTTCATCACTTCCCGCCATCTGCGTGACAGGCTGTTCAGGGAGCTGAACACCGATGTAAGCCTTCGCGTGGAGGAGACGGATTCCGCCGACTGCTTTAAGGTGTCCGGACGAGGCGAGCTGCATTTGTCCGTGCTCATTGAGAACATGCGCCGGGAAGGCTTTGAGTTTGCGGTGAGCAAGGCAGAGGTATTGTACAAATATGATGAGAGAAACCGCAAATTAGAGCCCATGGAGCTGGCATATGTGGATGTCCCTGAGGAATACACAGGTGTGGTTATCCAGAAGCTTACCAGCCGCAAGGGAGCCCTGCAGGGCATGAGCCAGGCAGCCGGCGGCTACTCCCGTCTGGAATTCTCCATTCCGTCCAGGGGACTGATCGGATACCGCGGTGATTTCATGACAGATACGAAGGGGAATGGTATCCTCAACACCATCTTTGATGAGTATGCGGAGTACAAGGGTGACCTGTTCTACCGCCAGACCGGTTCCCTGATCGCTTTTGAGGCAGGGGAAGCCATTACCTACGGCCTGTTTAATGCACAGGAGAGGGGAACCCTGTTCATCGGACCGGGAACAAGAGTGTATTCCGGTATGATCGTGGGACAGAGCCCCAAGGCGGAGGACATTGAGATCAATGTCTGCAAGACTAAGAAGCTGACCAACACCCGTTCCTCCAGCGCAGATGAAGCGCTGAAGCTGACACCGCCCAAGATCATGAGCCTGGAGCAGGCGCTGGATTTTATTGATACGGACGAACTGCTGGAGGTAACCCCTGAAAGCCTTAGGATCCGTAAGAAGATTTTGGATCCCACCATGCGTAAAAGGGCGTCCTTTAAGAAGTAAAAAACGACAATTTTAAACACAAAAGGCGATTCCTGTCGAAATGTTCTGGCGGGAATCGCCTGTTTTTTTGGTCTATTATGGTAAATCTCCTCATAAACTATCAATGTGCCGTACAAAAGCAAGCATAAACAGGATAAAAAACATAAAACGGCAAAATGAGAATTTATAAGAAGCGAAGAGGAGATGTACTATGTCAGAAAAAATGATCGAAAACAACAAGGTAAGCGTTATTGGTGAGATTGTATCAGGCTTTACCTTTAGCCACGAGGTATTTGGAGAAGGCTTTTATATGGTAGATGTTGCTGTGAACAGATTGAGTGAGCAGGCTGATATCATACCGCTTATGGTGTCGGAACGCCTTCTGGATATCCATCAGGACTATACGGGTAACACCATTGAGGCTCTTGGACAGTTCCGCTCCTACAACCGTCACGAGGGCGTCAAGAACAGGCTGATGCTGTCCATCTTTGTCAGGGAGGTCCATTTCCTGGAAGAATTTACGGACTACACAAAAACAAACCAGATATTCCTGGACGGCTATATCTGCAAACCGCCAGTTTACCGAAAAACTCCTCTGGGCCGTGAGATTGCCGATATCCTGCTGGCTGTAAACCGTCCCTATGGGAAATCTGATTACATACCCTGCATCAGCTGGGGCCGCAATGCGCGGTTTGCGTCCAGCTTTGAGGTGGGCGCAAGGGTGCGGGTCTGGGGACGCGTACAGAGCAGGGAGTACACGAAAAAACTCTCTGAAACCGAGTGTGAGAAGCGCATTGCCTATGAAGTTTCCATCAGTAAACTGGAATGCGATGAAGCCTGATTTTTTTGAATCTCTTTGGAAAATCTTTCGGAAGATGTAAGAAATATTTGCAAAGTTGTTCAAACTATGCTATTATGAGCGAAGTCTATGAATGACAGACCATTCAGAAGAAAAAGCGAATAAAGCATGAGGTGCATGATGATGAAAGAAAGCATGATACAGGTTATCTGCGGGCCAGGCAAGGGTAAGACAACAAGTGCGATCGGCAGGGGAATCAGTGCGCTGACCAAGGGCAGCAATGTAATCATGGTACAGTTTTTAAAGGGTTCCATGGATATGGATAACATGGAGATCATAAAGCGTCTGGAGCCGGAATTCAAGATTTTTAGATTTGAGAAATCGCCTGTCTTCTTTAATCAGCTGTCAGAGGAAGAAAAGGAAGAGGCAAGGATCTGCATCCGCAACGGAATCAATTTTGCGAAAAAGGTCCTGGTTACGGGCGAATGTGATATTCTGATCCTGGATGAGATCCTGGGAATCCTGGATGAGGGAGTGATCACGCAGGAAGAGCTGTGTAATCTGATCAGTCAGGCCAGGCAGTCCGAGATACGCCTGATCCTCACCGGGAATGTATATCCCCAGACACTGGACCCTTATGTGGATGAGATCACCAAGATCCAAACCAGATATGAGCAGTAATGGGAAATGGGTGTAATACCCGGGATTTCCTGTTGACATCCTCCTCAGGGGATGATAATATAATACCAACAATCATAGAGTAGAGGTTGCGTTGATCAAGAGTAATCAAGCCCGATGTGGCAGGCACAGGGGAGGGTTTGATGAAAGGGAAAGACGCCGAAGAAGGAGAACGCCTGAATCAGTTATCCTTCTGGGCACATGGTGAACAACCATGTGACTGTCATCCGGGTGGATGGAGAGCTACCAAAGAACGTGGATTCGCAGTAGTGCGAAGTTGAAACGCATGGGAAGGGCTGACATTTACCTCAGCTCTTTTTTGCTATTCTGGCACAGCTTTTCTGGGAACATGGCTGTGAATGGTTTTTACGGGAAGGGAAGCATACTGTGATTGAATCAAGAAAAAAGGAGAGAATAAAAGTATGGCTATTTTTGAAGGAGCAGGTGTTGCGCTGGTCACACCGTTTAAGGAAAATGGGGAAGTGAATTATGAGAAGCTGGAGGAAATCGTGGAGGAGCAGATCGCAGGAGGCACAGATGCCATCATTGCCTGTGGGACCACGGGAGAGGCTTCCACCATGTCCCATGAGGAGCACCTGGATGTGATCGGATATGTGTGCAAGGTATCCAATAAGCGGGTTCCTGTAATTGCAGGAACAGGTTCAAACTGTACGGAGACGGCGGTCTATCTTTCAGGTGAGGCTGAGCGCAGGGGGGCTGACGGGCTTTTGGTGGTGTCCCCTTATTATAACAAGGCCACGCAGAAAGGGCTTATGGCCCATTTCACGGCGGTTGCGGACGCGGTAAAGATTCCGGTCCTTCTTTATAATATACCGGGAAGAACAGGCGTGAACATCCTTCCCCAGACCATCGCCACCCTTTGCAAGGAGGTGGATAATATTGTGGGAGTGAAGGAGGCCAGCGGCAATTTTTCAGCCATCGCCACCCTGATGAACCTGTCCGATGGCAAAGTGGACCTGTATTCAGGCAATGACGACCAGATCGTGCCCCTCCTTTCCCTGGGCGGAAAGGGCGTTATCTCAGTTTTATCCAATGTGGCGCCCCGCCAGACCCACGATATCTGCGCAGCCTATCTGTCCGGGGATGTAAAGCGCAGCGCAGAACTTCAGCTGGCTGCGATCCCTCTGATCACAGAACTGTTTTGCGAGGTAAACCCCATTCCCGTTAAAGCGGCCATGAACATAATGGGGAAGAATGTGGGACCCATGCGCATGCCTCTAACTGAGATGGAGCCTCAGAACCAGGCGAAGCTGAGAGCGGCCATGATCGCCTACGGCATTCTGTAAGACAGTTAAGAAAGGACGGTAAGATAAATGGTCAGGATGATAATGCACGGCTGCAACGGGGCCATGGGCCAGGTGATAACAGGCCTTGCAGCAGATGACAAGGACATTGAGATCGTGGCAGGCATTGACCTGCGCCAGGGAACAGACTGCGGCTATCCCGTATTTACCTCCCTGGGGGAATGCAATGTAAGCGCGGACGTGATCGTGGACTTTGCATCCGCAAAAGCGGTGGACGGGCTTTTAAAATTCAGCGCCGAGACAGGGACCCCGGTGGTCCTGTGTACCACGGGACTTTCCCAGGAACAGCTTGCGGCTGTAAAGAGGACCAGCGCCAGTGCGGCTGTACTGCGTTCAGCCAATATGTCCCTGGGCGTCAACCTGCTCCTTAAGCTGGTCCAGGACGCCGCCAGAGTGCTGGCTGGTTCCGGCTTTGACATTGAGATCGTGGAAAAGCACCATAACCAGAAGATGGATGCCCCCAGCGGCACTGCCATTGCCCTGGCCGACTCTATGAATGGAGCCATGGGGGATTCCTATGAATATGTCTATGACAGAAGCGGGAAGCGGGAAAAGCGCAGCCCCAAAGAGATTGGGATCAGCGCTGTCAGAGGCGGATCCATAGTAGGGGAGCATGATGTGATATTTGCGGGCAGGGATGAGGTGGTGACATTCAGCCATACGGCTTATTCCAAGGCTATTTTCGCCAAGGGGGCCCTGGAAGCGGCCAAGTTCCTGGCAGGCAAGGGTCCCGGGCTTTACACCATGGCGGATGTGGTCCGGCTCTGATTAGCTGCATTTTTACATTTAATTCCATAGATGGCAGGATGTTCCACCATAATCTATTCTCGAAACGCACATAATAAAGATAGAAATCGAAAGGAGAATGCGATTATGAAAAAAATCAGACCTGCTATCTTAGCTATGTTACTGTTAGTCATGGTTTTATCTGTTACGGCCTGTGGAAGCAGTAATAACGAGACCCAGTCCACGACAGGTACCAGCCAGTCTTCCTCATCAGCAGCCACCTCTACCACTGGGGCAGAGAGCGGTATGTCCGGTTCTGCAGAGACCAATGAGGGCATTATCGATGGACTTGTAGATGATGTGGAGAAGGGTGTGGATGACGTAGGCAACGGCGTTAAGGACATCACAGGTGAATCAGGCAACATGTCTGAGTCAACCACCAACACATCCACCACAGAGGCTACACGATAATATAAAGAGTATATGGCGGTGAATACAAAGAGGACCCTTTCTCAGCCGGTGAGGCCAGGAAAGGGTCCATTTGGTCTTTTGGTCTTGCGGCCCGGTGCGGTTTGAATTATAATGAGTCCATAAAAGTTATGGGGGAAATAACTGCAGATGAGGCTGTTGTATTATGTTAATGGGGTACGAATCCGTTTTGCCAGGCGCCAGGCTGTGAAAGGGTGGGCTAAGAGGCTGAAACTCTGTAAAAGGGAGCGGGGACCCGGGAAACAGGCCATGCGCCGGGGGCTGCTTTTTCTGGCGGCAGGCGGAGTCATGTGGGGGATTTACAAAGGGGGATATATTGGTTTAATCCTTAAGGATATGACAGGGTTCCATATCATTGAGGAACGTGTTACAGGCGGAGACATGCTCCGGGAAGGGGAGCCTACGGTAAAAACAGGGCTGAACTTTCGTTTGGAGGACGGAAGTTTCACTATTTTCAGGGTCCGGACCTATGAGGAATCAGGGAGTGATTAGCTGGGAAGAAAGAATTCATTAGGAATTTTAATGATTGTCCTGCTTGTATTCATATTCATATTGTATTATAATTTCTTCTGAAATGGTATTCTTTTATAGCGTCAGCTTATAAATCTATATCTACGTAACCATATGAATAAAAGAAAAGGACAGGTGGATACCCATGGAAAAGAAAGAGATGCTCTATGAAGGAAAAGCTAAAAAAGTCTATACAACCGAGGATCCGGATTTATTGATCGTATCCTATAAGGATGACGCTACGGCATTCAACGGATTAAAAAAAGGAACCATTGTAGGTAAGGGCGCTATCAATAACCGCATGACAAACTTTATCTTTAAGAAGCTGGAAGAAAAGGGAGTACCCACCCACCTGGTTGAAGAGTTAAACGACAGGGAGACGGTTGTGAAAAAGGTTGAGATCGTACCTTTGGAGGTAATCATCCGCAACTATTCCGCAGGCAGCTTTGCCAAGAAGATGGGAATGGAGGAGGGGATCAAGTTCAAATGCCCCACCCTGGAATTCAGCTACAAGAACGATGATCTGGGAGATCCTTTCATCAACAGCTACTATGCGCTGGCGCTGGACCTTGCAACCCAGGAAGAGATTGATGATATCACCAGATATGCATTCCTGGTAAATGAAGTACTTCAGGAATATTTCGGCGGTCTGAACATTGACCTGATCGACTTTAAGATCGAATTTGGACGTTACCACGGAAAGGTGATCCTTGCCGATGAGATTTCCCCTGATACCTGCCGCCTCTGGGATAAGGACACCCATGAGAAACTGGATAAGGACAGGTTCAGAAGGGACATGGGCAATGTAGAGGATGCCTATGAGGAAGTTTTCCGCAGACTGGGTATCCAGTAATCAATTTACATATAACGCCTGGGCTGATACCCAGGCGTTACCTTCTTTAACAGCGTGAACCGATGGACATAGGAAGAGAAAGGGACATGACTTCATGGATCAGAATCAGATGGACTTTGATATTGGGGCAGACAAGCTGCGCGAAGAGTGCGGGGTTTTTGGTATATATGATTTTGATGGGAATGATGTGGCATCTACGATCTATTACGGGCTGTTTGCCCTGCAGCACAGGGGGCAGGAAAGCTGCGGGATCGCGGTAAGCGATACACAGGGACCAAAGGGGAAGGTGGGCACACACAAAGGCATGGGCCTTTGCAATGAGGTATTTACCACAGAAATATTGGAACAGATGCACGGCAACATCGGGGTAGGACATGTGCGGTATTCCACGGCGGGCAGCAGTACCCGGGAGAATGCGCAGCCTCTGGTGCTCAATTATATAAAAGGCACCCTGGCCCTGGCGCATAACGGAAATCTGGTCAATGCACCGCAGCTGCGCCATGAACTGGAGTACACGGGAGCCATTTTCCAGACCACCATTGACTCTGAGGTCATTGCCTACCATATTGCCAGAGCCAGGGTGAACACCCCCAGTGTGGAGAGCGCCGTGTCCCTGGCCATGAAGAAACTGAAGGGCGCTTATTCCCTGGTGATCATGAGCCCGCGAAAACTCATAGGAGCAAGGGATCCCTTTGGTTTTAAGCCTCTGTGTATCGGTAAGCGGGACAATGCCTATATACTGGCATCTGAGACCTGCGCATTGGATACCATTGGAGCGGAGTTTGTCCGGGATGTGGAACCCGGGGAGATCGTTACCATCACAAAGGACGGGATCGTGTCCGACCGGGAGATGTGTCCCAAGGATCCCGCCAGAGAGGCCAGATGCATTTTTGAGTATATCTATTTTGCAAGGCCGGACAGTGTCTTTGACGGGGTGAGCGTGTACCATGCCAGGATCCAGGCGGGCCGTTTCCTGGCCATGGATGCACCTGTGGAGGCAGACCTGGTGGTAGGGGTTCCGGAATCCGGAAACGGCGCTGCCCTGGGCTATTCCATGGAATCCGGGGTCCCTTACGGAACTGCGTTTGTAAAGAATTCCTATGTGGGACGCACCTTTATAAAACCCAAGCAGAGCAGCCGGGAATCGGCAGTGCGCATTAAGCTGAATGTGCTCAGGGAAGCGGTGGCCGGAAAACGGGTGATCATGATCGATGATTCCATTGTCCGGGGCACGACCAGTGCATTGATCGTGAACATGCTCAGGGACGCCGGCGCCATCCAGGTCCATGTGCGCATCAGCGCGCCGCCTTTTCTGCATCCCTGCTATTTCGGCACGGATATTCCATCGGAGGACCAGCTGATCGCCCATGGACATACGGTGGATGAGATACGAAGGATCATAGGGGCGGATTCCCTTTCCTTTTTACAGACAGAACGCCTTCATGAGATGGCGGCCGGAAAGCCCGTATGTATGGCCTGCTTTAACGGTGTTTATCCCATAGAACCGCCTTCCGCAGACATCAGGGGAACCTACGAAAAGTAAACAGCAGTTGAATACAGGCCCCTGTTATGATAAGATAAAGACCACGAAATGATTGAATATGGAGGAAATGACATGAGTGACACAGACAGATACGTAAGCCCTCTTTCCGAGCGCTATGCCAGCAGGGAGATGCAGTATATCTTTTCACCGGATATGAAGTTCAGGACCTGGAGGCGTCTATGGATTGCCCTGGCTGAGACCGAGAAGGAGCTGGGACTGGGGATCACGGATGAGCAGATTGAAGAGCTGAAAGCCCATGCCCGGGATATTAACTATGATGTGGCAAAGGCACGGGAAAAGGAAGTACGCCATGATGTCATGAGCCATGTCTATGCCTACGGGACGCAGTGCCCAAAGGCAAAGGGCATCATCCATCTGGGGGCTACCTCCTGTTATGTGGGGGACAACACAGACATCATCATTATGACCGAAGCACTGAAGCTGGTGAGAAAAAAACTGCTCAATGTGCTCTCTGAGCTGTCACGCTTTGCCGATAACTATAAGGATCTTCCAACCCTGGCCTTCACCCACTTCCAGCCGGCCCAGCCCACCACGGTAGGCAAGAGGGCCACCCTGTGGATGATGGAACTGAAGCTGGATCTGGATGATCTGGACTATGTGATCCGTTCCATGCGCCTGCTTGGCTCCAAGGGCACCACAGGCACCCAGGCCAGTTTCCTGGAGCTTTTTGACGGAGACCATGAAAGGTGCCGCAGGCTGGACCAGCGCATTGCCGAGAAAATGGGATTTGAGGGATGCTATCCTGTGTCGGGGCAGACCTATTCCAGAAAGATCGACAGCCGCGTCATAAGCGTGCTGGCCGGCATTGCCCAGAGCGCCCACAAGTTTTCCAACGATATCCGCCTGCTCCAGCACCTGAAGGAAGTGGAAGAGCCGTTTGAGAAAAAGCAGATCGGTTCCTCGGCCATGGCGTACAAGCGCAACCCCATGCGCAGTGAGCGCATCGCCTCACTGGCAAACTATGTGATGAGCGACATGATGAATCCCATGCTGGTGGCATCCACCCAGTGGTTTGAGAGAACGCTGGATGATTCCGCCAACAAGCGTCTCTCCGTTCCCGAGGGATTCCTGGCAATCGATGGAATCCTGGACCTTTATCTGAACGTGGTGGACGGTCTGGTGGTGTATCCCAAGGTGATCGAAAAGCACCTGATGGCCGAACTTCCCTTCATGGCAACGGAGAATATCATGATGGATGCGGTAAAGGCAGGGGGAGACCGCCAGGAGCTTCACGAGAGGATCAGGGAGCTGTCCATGGAAGCAGGCAGGAATGTAAAGGAAAAGGGGCTGGATAACAATCTGCTGGAACTGATCGCAGCTGACCCGGCCTTTAACCTTTCAACGGATGATCTGAAGGCAGCCATGGATCCGTCCCGGTACGTGGGCCGTTCACCCAGGCAGGTGGAGGAATTTCTGGAGGAGGTCATTTCCCCGATCCTGTCAGAAAATGCGGACGAGCTGGGAATGCGGGCTGAGATCAACGTGTAGGCCCCACCAGTGATATAATACAATACACAGCCGGAAACAGGGGCGCAGGGTCAGCAAATGCTGGCGGCGGACCGGTTTCCGGCTGTGCTGCCGTATGATGTGAAAGTGGATCCGCATCAGTTTGTTTCCTTAGCGTGACCCAATCTTGGTATTGTGGTTAAAATGGAAGAATGGTATAGTTGAATCAGGATACGCGTGTTGCTGAAAATGGATGCTAAAAGGATTCCATTGGAAGGAGAGGAATGGATGAATGTAAATCTGGAATACTATAAAGTGTTTTATTATGTGTGCGCCCACGGAAGCCTGACCGCGGCGGCCAGGCAGCTGTGCATTTCCCAGCCGGCGGTCAGCCAGGCTGTGCGGCAGCTGGAAAAGGAAACCGGCATCAAACTGTTTCTGCGCACCTCAAAAGGGGTTCAGCTCACAAAGGAAGGAGAACTTTTGTACCGCTACGTGAAAGCGGGAGTGGAGAGCCTTCTGGAGGGGGAAAAGATGGTGGAACGCGTGCTCGGCATGGATATGGGGGAAGTGCGGATCGGTGCCAGTGATATGACGCTGCAATTTTTCCTGCTTCCATATCTGGAGGAGTTTCACAAAGAGTATCCCAAAATCAAAGTGAATGTATCCAATGCTCCCACTCCGGAAACCATAAAAAGCCTGGAGGAGGGGAAGATTGATTTTGGGGTGGTGACCACGCCCTGTGAGTGCAGGGGAACCATGAACCAGATTCCGGTAAAAGCCATACGGAACGTTTTTATTGCAGGCAACAGTTTCAGCGGACTCAAAGGGAAGATCCTGGATTACCATGCCCTCTCCGGCCTGCCCTGTATTTTTCTGGAAAAAAATACCAGCACCAGGACTTTTATGGATGATTTCCTTTTAAAGCAGGGGATTGAACTGAAGCCGGAGTTTGAGCTGGCGATCAGTGACATGATCGTGCAGTTTGCAAAGCGCAACATGGGAGTGGGATGCGTGATGGAAGGGTTTGCCAGAGATGCCGTGGATGCAGGGGATGTGTTTGAACTGAAATTCAACATGGAGATGCCTTCCCGCCATATCTGTGTGGTGACAGGGGAATCCGGCCTGATCTCCATGCCCGGGCGAAAACTGCTGGAGATGATAACAGGACAGAAAATGGATGAAAACGGGATCTTACATTAGAGCGCGTGAAAATTCATTCCCGCAAAACACGCTCTAGTCTCAGATGGGTATAAGTAGTCATTATGGGAATCATAATAAAGAACGTCTTTACTTATAACGCATGATGTAGTAAAGTAATTATTGTTTTTTAATGAGCATGTACGGGAGATACCCGAAGGAGGATTTTAGTATGGTCAGAGCAATTGTAGGCGCTAACTGGGGCGATGAAGGAAAAGGCAAGATCACAGACATGCTTGCCAAGGAATCTGACATTATAGTACGTTTTCAGGGCGGAAGTAATGCAGGTCATACCATTATCAACGACTATGGCAAATTTGCCCTTCATCTTCTTCCATCCGGAGTATTTTACCAGCACACCACAAGTGTCATCGGCAACGGTGTGGCGCTTAACATCCCATATCTGGTGAATGAGATCCAGGCACTGGTGGACAGAGGCGTTCCAAAGCCCAGGGTTTTGGTTTCCGACAGGGCCCAGATCCTGATGCCGTACCATGTGCTGTTTGACACCTATGAGGAAGCCCGCCTGGCCGGCAAGTCCTTTGGTTCCACAAAATCGGGCATTGCTCCCTTTTATTCAGATAAATACGCAAAGATCGGTTTCCAGGTCAGTGAACTCTTTGACCAGGAGCTTTTAAAGGAAAAGGCATACAGGGTGTGCGAGCAGAAGAATGTGCTGCTGGAGCACCTGTATCATAAGCCCCTTCTGGATCCCCAGGAGATCTACAATGAACTTTTAAGCTACCGCGGCATGATCGAGCCATATGTGTGCGACACCTCCGCATATCTGTATGAGGCCATCAGAGAGGGAAAGAAGGTTCTGTTGGAGGGACAGCTGGGCTCCCTTAAGGATCCGGACCACGGTATCTATCCCATGGTTACATCTTCCTCCACACTGGCTGCTTACGGAGCAATCGGAGCAGGAATACCTCCCTATGAGATCAAGGATATCACCACGGTTGTAAAAGCTTATTCCAGCGCAGTGGGAGCAGGCGCTTTTGTAAGCGAGATCTTCGGGGATGAGGCCGAGGAGCTGAGACACCGCGGAGGAGACGGCGGAGAGTATGGCGCAACCACAGGCCGCCCAAGGCGTGTGGGCTGGTTTGATGCCGTGGCTACCAGGTACGGATGCCGGATCCAGGGCACCACGGAGGTGGCGTTCACCGTGCTGGACGTGCTGGGATACCTGGATGAGGTGCCGGTATGTGTAGGGTACGAGATCGATGGCCAGGTAACCAGGGATTTCCCCACCACAGCCAGGCTGGAAAAGGCAAAACCTGTACTTACCAAGCTTGCGGGCTGGAAGTGCGATATCCGGGGAATCAGGAAGTATGAGGACCTTCCTGAGAACTGCCGTAAGTATATCGAGTTCGTGGAAAAGGAGATTGAGGCTCCTATCTCCATGGTTTCCAATGGACCGGGACGGGATGACATTATCATGCGCCGATGAAATAATGCAATGAGCATAAAACAGAGTGATCAGGATCGTTGATTCTGATTGCTCTGTTTTATTTTTGTCTTGTTCTTTTCAGGTGATTTTTTAAAGTAGAGTTGACTTAAAAAAAAATGTGGAATAAAATGATACTATGTTATTAACATAAAAGAAGCAGGTTGAATGAATGAAGCTGACAGAAACGGATAGGAAAATACTTAAATCATATGACACTGTGCTGGATGGATTGGCTGATTACCTGGGAGAGGGATGTGAAATCGTACTTCACAGTCTTGAGAACCTGGAACAGTCAGTTATTAAAATTGTCAATGGACATCACACAGGAAGACGGGTAGGGGCCCCCATCACCAACCTGGCACTGGAAATGCTGGATGAGATACAGAAAAATAAAAACCAGACAGGCATTTCGTATTTCACACAGAATAAAAAGGGAGAACCTTTAAAGTCTGCGACTATCGTGATACGCGGAGAGAATGACCGAACCATTGGACTTTTGTGCATTAATTTTTATTTAAACATGCCGTTGGCTGATTTCCTCTCTGTCTTTACTCAGGGAAATGGCTCCGGCGCGGGAGCGCAGGCAGAGGTCTTTTTGGACAGCAGCCATGGCCTTCTGGAGGATGCGGTAGCTAGCGCCAGGCAGGCAGTATCATGTAATCCCTCTATCTTACCATCTCTGAAAAACCGGAATATTATCCGTATGTTATATAATCAGGGAATCTTTAATATGAAGAATTCAGTGGATTATGTTGCCAGCCAGCTGAATATTTCAAAAAATACGGTGTACATGCACCTTAGGTATATAAAAGATGAACATAGGTAAAGTTTAAAAGAGAGCAAAGATTTGATCCAGGGAATCCTTGCTCTCTCTTTTTTTACCAAATTAATAAAAAAAAATTTATTAAATCTGTAGATTGACTAAACTAAAATTCATTGTTATAATAAAAATAGATAAAAATAATTAATAAAATATAAACAAAATATAAATAATTCATAAAGGAGGAAAAAGATGAAAGTAATTTCCACAACAAAGGCACCAGCAGCAATTGGCCCGTATTCACAGGCATATGAGGTAGGGAATCTCGTGTATGCATCCGGTCAGATTCCAGTGGATCCCGTTACCGGACAGGCGCCTGATGGAATTAAAGCCCAGGCAGAACAGAGCTGCAGGAATGTAGGCGCTATATTGGAGGCAGCGGGCCTAACCTATGAAAATGTCGTGAAGACAACCTGCTTTTTGGCGGATATGAATGACTTCCAGCAGTTTAATGAGGTTTATTCTGAATATTTCACGTCTAAGCCAGCCAGGAGCTGTGTGGCAGTCAGATCCATTCCCAAGGGGCTTTTGTGTGAGATAGAAGTGATTGCTGAAAAGTGAACAGTTAAAGTAAAAGGATGAGGAGGAATACGATGAACAGCTTTACAAACAGTGAAGTTAATTTGGAGGTCCTGAAAAAGCGCGCATACAACATGAGATGGGCGGAAGTGGAAGAGGGGATGATTCCGCTGACAGCAGCAGATCCGGACTTTCCGGCTCCCAGGGAGATTGCGGATTCATTGATCGAATATATAAAAGGCGGGTATTTTTCTTATACTCCCAAAAGAGGGTTCCCTGAATTTGGGGAGAGTCTGGCAAGAGCAGTAAAAAACAGAAAGAACGAGGATATTGACCCAAAGCTGGTACTGCCGGTGGACAGTGCTGCGCGTGGAATGCACATCATTGCTCAGGCTGTTTTGACCCCGGGAGATGAGGCCCTTGTGTTCGACCCGGTTGATTTTCTGTTTAAGACAAGTATGGAAGCAGCCGGTGCAAAGGTAAATCTGTTCCCCATGAAATTTCGTGAGGATGGCACCATAGATTTCAGCGATATTGAAAGCTATATCACACCAAAGACAAAGATGCTGGGACTTTGCAATCCCCACAATCCCCTTGGAAAGGTTTATCCGGTAAAGGATTTGGAATACCTTCTGGATCTGTCAGAGAAGTATGGTTTTTACATTATGAATGATGAGATCTGGTCGGATATCGTGTATTCTGATGCAGAGTTTAACAGCATTTGTTCCCTTGGAAAGGCAAGGAATAAGAGGACACTTTCCGTATTTGGCTTTTCAAAAAGCTTTGGGATTGCCGGCTTACGTGCAGGCTGCATTTATTGTCAGGATGAGGATATTTTTGAAAAGCTGGTGGAGGCATCCCTGGTTGATACCACTATAGGCGGCATCTCTTCACTGTCCCAGATTGCGGCAATTGCCTGCCTGGATAAGTGCTACGGATGGCTGGACCAGTTTGTAGCCCATCTTCAGTCCAACCGGGACTATGCATTGGAACGCCTCAATCAGATACCGGGAGTAAAATGCTATAGGCCTCAGGCTACATTTGTTATATTCCCGGATGTATCAGAACTTCCCATGAGCTCAGAGGAACTGGTGGAATATTTAAAGAAAGAGGAGAAACTGGCAATTGTTCCCGGCGGAAAACAGTTCTTTGGACCTGGGTCGGAAGGGCATGTAAGAATATGCCTGGCTACCAGCAGAGAAATCCTTAAAGAGGGCCTTGACCGTATGGAGCGGGGGATTCGTAAACTTGTGAAGGAGGCGTAATATGGCGAAAGTTCTTGTTGCATTTATTTACATGGTTGCTATCTTGGTCATAGGATTTGTCAGTGCCAAGCGGGTAAAGACAGCAGAAGATTTTGCTACGGCAGGAAAGAAAATTCCATTTTGGACTAATGTGTACTCCATGGCATCTGCACAGATTGGAGCCGGCGCCACTATGGGCGTGGCCAGTATGACCTATATGTATGGTTTTTCCGGCATGATCCTTGGATTCGGAGCAGCCACAGGGGCTATATGTTCAGGACTTATCTTTGCCAAAAAGATCAGGGAAGCCAATGTCACAACGATACCTGAACTTATAAGGAACCGTCTGGGTGAGCGAGTTGCAAATATGATCTGCATACTGACCATCATACAGGTATTCGGAATACTGGCAGGACAGGTACGCTCCCTTGGAACCATTCTTCAGATTTTCATACCGTCCCTCAGCCTGTTGAATGCAATTATTATCATGAGTGTCATTATGATGATCTATTCGGTAGTAGGCGGAATGGTAGCTGCCACGAATACGGATAAACTGAATGTCAGCATTATGATCATATCAGTTATGGTGATCACGCCTATTATTGCCATGATGAAGATCGGCGGTACCCATGGACTTGCTCTTAATCTGAGCGCGGATCAGAAGAGCCTGACCACCATGGGTATAGTCCCCATGATTTCCACCTTTTTATACTTCGGTCTGGTGGGTATGATCAACAATGAAAACTTCCTTAGAATATGCGGTGCCAAAAATGCACATGAGGCAAAGGGAGCAACCCTGACAGCCGCTCTTTTGATCTACCTTCCATATATGATTTTTGCCGGTCTGATCGGTATCATGGGCATTCTTTTGATCCCAGAACTGGGGACTTCCGATTCCATTATCCCTGCAATGATCGATAAGATGACAGGGGATTTAACAGGTGCATTCCTTCTTTCAGGACTTCTGGCAGCTGTTATGGGAACCGCGGCATCGGTTGCCATGGCTACCAGCGTAACATTTACCAGGGATGTGGCAGTACGTCTGAAACGTGACATGAGTGGTTCTGATGTGCTGAAGATTCAGCGTATTTCATTGATCGTATTTACAATTCTGGCCATTATTGTGGGATATCAGGGAACTTCCATTGTTACAATCATGGAAGATGTAGGTGCACCATGCGTGGCTGCATTGATCCCCATTTTCCTTGGAATGTTTTTTTGGAAAAAGACAAACCCCAGAGGAGCAGCCATTACGATCGCAGTTGCTGTGATATCCACGGTCGGCTACTGGTTAATGGGTTCACCTCTGGGAATCAGCCACTTCCTGTTTGGGCTGGCTTGCTCCACCATAGCCTTGTTTGTAGCCTGCCCATTAACTTACAGGGGAGAAGATGATAAGTAGGAGGTGAAATGATGCTATATACAGTACTTGATGTGATAATCATTGGAGGGGGATGCGGCATTGCTGCTTATCTTCTCTATAACATGCTAAGAGAGACATTTAGGAAAAAATAAAAAACAGGAGAACATACCAGATAGGGGATTCCCCCCTGTATGTTCTCTTGTTTTTTATTCTCGTGCGCCCGGCGGCGCACGTTTTTAACCGGTGAAAGTCTGGAATCCGCCCGGTAGTGGGAAGGATATAGCTGAAGGCAAGGGTGTCCATCGTGAGGTGGAATCTGAAGGAAGCCGGATGTGGGGAATATACTAACCCGCGGGCAAATCTCTGGTCTGACGAACAGAAATCACATCAGGCTATGCATGAGGGTAAGACTGCGAGCCAAGCCGAAGCCCAATAACTACACGGAATCATGTATGGTAAATGTGGCAGATGGATGGAGAGAAAGAAACGTGTGGTACCCGGGGAGGTCTGTACGGAATGTCCTGAAAGGGATAACCACTATCGAGAGATAGCGCGGAACGTGAAGGGGATGTGAGAGCGCACCGTTCTTTCCGCCGGATATGGAAGGAAAGGGACAGTGCACAGCCGGAACTTTTGGAAAAGATACTGGACAAGGATAATCTAAACAGAGCTTATAAAAGAGTGAAGGCAAACAAGGAAGCGCCGGGAATCGATGGTATGAGCGTGGAGGAAATAGGCGCGTACCTTCGAGAAAATCAGAAAGAACTTATCGAGAGAATCAAAGGTGGGAAATACACTCCTGACCCGGTAAGACGAGTAGGGACTGGCTGTCTCCGATTGTCGGGCTTTTACGGAAAAGACTTCTGGAACAGGGATACCTGCACATTGACGAGACGCCGGTACAGGTGCTGGGTGAAGCCGGAAGGAAGAACACCACAGATGCTTATAAAGGCTATGAAAAAGTATCCGGGATTACCAGATGTTACTGTTGGACACACCTTCGCAGATACTTTGTGGATGCTCTTGCGAACGATACGGAAAGCCGGGAAACAACGATTCCGGCACAGGCCATCAGCTACATCAATAAGGTGTTTGAGATTGAGAAAAAACTGGAGGTCCTCTCTCCCCAGGGCAGGAAGGAACAGCGTCTGATACAGGAAATACCTGTATTAGAGGCCTTTTGGTCGTGGGCGGAAGAGGCATTTGCCGGAATCCTTCCAAAATCCAAACTTGGAGAGGCATTTAGCTATGCCTTCAACCAGAGAAACGGATTGATGAATTATCTGCTGGACGGGAACTGCGCTGTCTCAAACAATCTTGCTGAAAACTGCATCCGTCCCTTTACGATAGGGCGTAAGAACTGGCTGTTTTCTGGAAGCCCCAAAGGAGCCGAAGCCAGCGCAGGGATTTATACACTGTACTTAATTATAGTGCTTTATATGCGGAATACAAAAAAACAAAAGGAAAAGCATCGTACATCTAGACTGAAAACCTTATCGTTAGACAGTCTGACGCACGGTGGTGTGAGAGGACGGCGGTCAATCACCGCCTCCTACTCAATTGTAAGGTCTTCCTCCTGCTTTGGCTCCCCGTCTGGTCCATCCAATGGTTCCGGAGGATCGGAGGGTTTTAAGACCCGTGTCATCAGTCCCATGGAAAACATGATGATGGGTATGAACACCATGGAAAAAATTACTGCCATCAGGTGGTTTTTGGGGGCGCCTGTCACTGCCAGGACAATGGCAAGCACAAACAGTCCCACTAAAAGCACCACTCCGGCCAAAGCAAACATCCGTTTTAATTTCATAATATGACTCCCTTCGCCTTTCCTTCCGATCAAGGCTCCCGCCTCTTTTGGCGGTGAGCCGTCCGTGTTTTTAATCCTCTGCCAGTTCTTCCCAGCGCTGGTACAATTCCTCCAGCCGGGATGCGATCTCCTCCTTTTCCCTGTTCAGCTCCATCAGCCTGGCCACATCGGTATAAACCTCCTCCTGGGCCAGAAGACCGTCAATCTCGCTGTCCCTGGTTTCCAGGGCATGGATGGAATCCTCTGTTTTCTTAAGCTCATTCTGGCGTTTGCGGATCCTGGCCTGTTCCTCCTTCTGGGCTTTCCAGTCCATTTTCACATCGCTGGCAGGGGAGCCGGCAAAAGGTGCCGCTTCCGGACCTTCCTTTGAAGGTGAGGCAGGGGATGGGTTCCTTGCAGCAAATGCAGCTTCCACATCCTCTTTTTTCTCCAGGTAATAATCGTAATTTCCAATGTAATTGATCAGGGACCGGCTGGTCAGATCCAGGATTCTGGTGGCCGTCCGGTTGATAAAATACCTGTCATGGGACACATAGAGCACGGTTCCTGTATACCGGCACAGGGCGCTCTCCAGTATCTCCTTGGAGGTGATGTCCAGATGGTTGGTAGGCTCATCCAGTAAAAGGAAATTGGCATCGGAGAGCATCAGCTTTGCAAGGGATACGCGCCCCCGTTCTCCGCCGCTTAAGTCTTTGATCAGCTTAAACACATCATCTCCGGTAAAGAGGAAGGAGGCCAGGGTGTTGCGGATCTGTGTATTGTTCATGTTGGGATAGGTGTCCTGTATTTCCTCAAACAGCGTCTTTTCCATGTGAAGGACCTGGTGTTCCTGGTCATAGTAACCCACATGGACTTTGGAGCCCAGGCGGATCTCACCGCTGTCAGCGTCCAGGAGGCCGTTGATAATCTTTAAAAGGGTGGTCTTGCCCGTACCGTTATTGCCGATAATGGCAACCCGCTCCCCGCGTTTTATCTCAAAATCCACATTGGAAAATAAGGTCTGGCTGCCAAAGGATTTGCTCAGGTCAGTGACGGACAGAACATCATTGCCGCTGACCACATCCGGTTCCAGGCGGATATCCATGGAATCATCAATATCCACCGGCTTTTCCAACCTCTCTATCTTTTCCAGCATTTTTTCCCGGCTTTCAGCCCGGCGGATGGATTTCTCCCGGTTAAAGGATTTGAGCTTTGTGATCACCTCTTCCTGGTGTTTGATCTCCTGCTGCTGATTTAAGTATGCCCGGATTCTGGCATCCCGAAGCATGGCTTTTTTATCGCTGTAGGCAGAGTAGTTGCCTGAGAATACGGTCGCTGTTCCATTGTCCAGCTCCACGATCTTTGTGACGACCCGGTCCAGGAAATACCGGTCATGGGCCACGATAATGACGCTGCCGCTGTAGCTTTTAAGGTATGTCTCCAGCCAGGCGATGGATTCCATATCCAGGTGGTTGGTAGGCTCATCCAAAAGCAGGATATCCGGCTTGGTGAGAAGCAGCTTGCCCAGGGAAACGCGGGTTTTCTGCCCTCCGGAAAGGGTGTTGATGTGTTTGGTGAATTCCTCCTCCTCAAATCCAAGGCCCTTTAATACACCGGTAATCTCACTCCTGTAGGCATAGCCGTTGGCCAGCTCAAAGGAGTGGTTCAGGCGGCTGTATTCGGACAGCATGGACTCCAGTACATCGCCGGTGGCGGATTTCATCTCCAGCTCCAGGCTGCGGATCCGTTCCTCCATCTGGATGATGGGGCGCTTTACCTCTAAGAGTGCGTCATAGATGGTGCTTTCGCTGTCCAGATCCTGATGCTGCGCCAGATAGCCGATGGAGGTGCCTTTGCCAAGGGCTGCCACGCCCTGGTCTGCGGACAGTTCTCCGATGATGATCTTAAGCAGGGTGGATTTGCCCGCGCCGTTGATGCCCACAATGGCGGCCTTTTCATGTTCCTCCAGGTGGAAGGATACCTGCTTTAAAATATGTTTTTCTCCAAATGATTTGGTTATATTGCTGCATGATAAAATCATGGGTAACTCCTTTGTGCCAGACACTCAGCGCCTGGGTTGGGGGCGCCTGTATGCGAAAATGTTTCGCTGTATGTTGTGAGGTTTTTAGGCTTTTTATTGTCAAAAATTCTTTATTTTGCACTCATCAGTATAATATAAGAGGATATTTTTTTCAAGAACATACTTAAACGTGTTTGACATTTTTTTGACGCTTGTTTATAATAGAACCATTAGGTATGATTTAGATACTGTTATCTGGATCATTTTGATGTATCAGAGAAACGCGTAAGGGGAAGGTGGAACACGATGGAACGCAAAGAGATATCGAAGGCGGTAATTTCAAGATTGCCCCGCTATTACCGCTATTTGGGAGAGCTGATTGAAGAGGGTGTGGAGCGCATATCTTCCAATGAGCTGAGTGCCAGGATGAAGGTGACGGCATCACAGATCCGCCAGGATCTTAATAATTTCGGAGGATTCGGACAGCAGGGATACGGATATAATGTAAAGTACCTGTATGCTGAGATAGCAAAGATTCTGGGAATTGACCAGCAGCACAACCTGATTATTATCGGTGCCGGAAACCTGGGCCAGGCCATTGCCAACTATACGAATTTTGAGAGACGTGGATTTGTTATCAAGGGTATGTTTGATATCAATCCAAAGCTCATTGGTCTTGTGATCCGCGGAATTGAGATCCGGTCTGTGGATGATCTGGAGTTTTTTATCAAGGAGAACGAAATTCAGATCGCAGCCCTGACCATTCCAAAGACAAAGGCGTCTGAGATCGCAGACCGTCTGGTAAAGGCCGGCATTAAAGCTATCTGGAACTTTGCCCATACTGATCTGGTGGTTCCGGACGATGTGGTGGTGGAGAATGTACACCTGTCCGAAAGTCTGATGCGTTTGTCATACAGGGTTTGCAGTATGAACGATCAGGCGGAAATCGAAGGGAAAACGTCAAAGTAAGAAACAGCCGGCAAGCAAAGGAGAGTACCTTTTTGCTTGCCGGTTTTTGATTTCCGGGAGACCCCAATACGGTCTCTAAGTGCTCATAGCGAGCCACTCCACTAGGTTCGTGAGAGACCTTACCAAGTGGAGATGACATGCATCGCACGTAAGAGACCCCAATACGGTCTCTAAGTGCTCATAGCGAGGAGGTAAGCGGGGATGAGAACTTTGGTAACGGCAAAACAGATGAAGGCGATTGACGCCTATACGATCAACACCATTGGAGTGCCCTCCATGGTGCTGATGGAACGGGCGGCCATGTGGGTGGCCCGGGCGGTTGAGGAGACTGCCGGGAAAGCGGATGTGATCTGGGCCGTGTGCGGCACGGGCAACAATGGGGCGGACGGTGTGGCGGCTGCCAGGATGCTGCACCTGAAGGGATATAAAACCAGCCTGTTTGTGGTGGGGGATCCGGACCGTGGGACTGCGGAATTTCTGGCCCAGTCCGCCATTGCCCGGAACCTGGGAATGCAGATGAGGCCGTGGCAGGAAGCGGCGGGAGAGGACTGCGTTGTTTTGATCGATGCGGTATTCGGCGTTGGACTGAGCCGCCCCATTGAGGGGGAATACAGGCAGTGTATGGAAATGCTGGAGGCCCGGCATGCCGCCCATACAGTGGCGGTGGATATTCCCTCCGGGATCCATGGAGACACAGGCCAGGTCATGGGGATGGCACTGAAGGCGGATGTGACAGTGACCTTTGGATGGGAGAAGATGGGAACCGCCCTCTATCCGGGCCGTGCCTATGCGGGAACCGTCAGGGTCTGCGACATCGGTTTTCCGGAAAGCGCCCTGGATGCCGTGAGGGATCAGGAGGAGGGGTACGGGTATGGGCTTACTTATGAAAGTAGCGACCTGTGTCTGATTCCGGACCGCCCGGCCTATTCCAACAAGGGGACGTTTGGGAAGGTCCTGATCGCAGCAGGGTCCAAAAACATGTGCGGTGCAGCGTATTTAAGCGCCCTGGCAGCTTACCGCACCGGTGCGGGGCTTGTGAAACTGCTCACAGTGGAGGAAAACCGCCAGATCCTTCAGGAACGGCTGCCGGAAGCCATCATTGCCACCTACACCTCGGACCAGCTGATCCAGGGAAGGGAAGAGTTTAAGAAGATGATAGAGGAACAGATGAACTGGGCTGATGTGGTGGTGCTGGGGCCCGGGCTGGGAAGCGAACCTTATGTGGAGTATCTGGTGGAAGATATACTGACCAGTGCCTTTGTGCCGGTCATTATTGACGCGGACGGCCTTAATGCCATTGCAGGACATCCATATCTCACCACTTATTTTACGGAAAATATCATCATCACCCCCCACTTGGGAGAGATGGCCCGCCTCATCGGTGAGAGTATAGATGCCGTCAAAGAAAACCTCACAGGAGCCGCCCTGGAATACGCGGGACGTTACGGGATCACCTGTGTGCTCAAGGATGCGGCCACCGTGGTGGCGGGAAAGGACGGCACCCTCTATGTGAATTCCAGCGGCAACAGCGCCATGGCAAAAGCCGGTTCCGGTGATGTGCTTACCGGAATCATCGCCGGACTGGCCGCCATTGGGATGGAGGAGGAACAGGCCGCGCTTATGGGGGTGTATCTCCATGGGCGTGCGGGTGATCAGGCAGCAGGGAAAATAGGACAGCACAGCCTTCTGGCTTCCGATCTGGCAGATTGTATCGGAGCAGCCATGAAGTCCGTGGCGCATGAATAACAGGAGGCATTGAAAATGAAACCATACAGCAGAGTATATGCGGCCATAAACCTGGATGCAGTGACAGCCAACATGAAGGCCATGAGGGATAACCTGCCTCCGTCCACTGCCATGATGGGTGTGGTCAAGACGGACGGATACGGCCATGGGGCAGTACCCGTGGCCAGGACCATTGACCCGTATGTGGAGGGATATGCGGTGGCATCCATTGATGAGGGCATTATACTGCGCCGTCATGGGATCCGGAAAATGATCCTGATACTGGGTGTGACCCATGAGAGCCGTTTTGAGGAACTGGTCCACTATGATATCCGTCCGGCTATGTTCCGGTACGAGGAGGTGAGGAAGCTTTCCGACACCGCGGTGAAGATGGGAAAAAAGGCCAATATCCATCTGGCAGTGGATACGGGGATGAACCGGATCGGCATGAAGCCCGATGAAAGGTCCGCGGACATGGTGTACAGGATGAGCAGGCTGGGAGGAGTCTGTATCGAAGGGATGTTCACCCACTTTGCAAAGGCGGATGAGCTGGATAAGACCGCATACACCGCCCAATACAGGGCATATACGGATTTTGTGGACATGCTCTCGGCCAGGGATGTGACCATCCCCATCCGCCATTGCTCCAACAGCGCCGGGATTGTGGAATCCCTGGAATCCAACGGACTGGACATGGTGCGGGCCGGGATTTCCATCTACGGGCTCTACCCTTCTGATGAGGTGGGCAGGGACGCGGTAAAGCTTATGCCCGCCATGGAACTAAAAAGCTTTATCACATACATAAAGACCATTGAGCCCGGAGACCAGGTGAGTTACGGGGGAACCTTTGTGGCCGACAGGACCATGCGCGTGGCCACCATACCGGTGGGATACGGGGATGGCTACCTTAGAAGCCTTTCAGGCAAAGGATCCGTGCTGGTTCGGGGGCAGAGGGCCAGGATACTGGGACGTGTGTGTATGGACCAGTTTATGGTGGACGTGACGGATATCCCCGATGCTTCGGAGGATGATAAGGTGACGCTTATTGGAAGGGATGGGGAGGAATGTATTTCCGTGGAGGAACTGGCAGAAATAAGCGGCGGTTTCCATTATGAGATCATCTGCGGCATTGGAAAGCGCGTGCCCAGAGTTTATCTGAGAGACAATCGGATCATTGGCAAAAAAGATTATTTTAATGATATTTATGAAGGCTTTGGATATATGTAAAAGCCTACCATGCTCCAAATGAAGGTCTGAATCATATTATATCAGTGTGCAGCTGCAGTGCACTGGAAGAAATGTATACACAAGTCAAATATGGTCAATACTAAGGTTGAATAAATTGACGGAGTGTGAATGATGTGATTATCAGACGTGGAGATATTTATTATGCTGATTTAAGGCCCGTGGTGGGTTCCGAGCAGGGAGGGGTCCGTCCGGTGCTGATCATCCAGAATGATGTGGGCAATAAACATAGTCCAACAGTGATATGTGCGGCTATTACATCCAGGATGAACAAAGCCAAGCTTCCCACCCATGTGGAGCTGAATACCAGGCGGTGTGCCATGATCAAGGACTCCGTTATTCTTTTGGAACAGCTGAGGACTATTGACAAGCAGCGGCTGAAGGAGAAGATATGCCATATAGACGAGGAGCTGCAGCACAGGGTGGATGAGGCTCTGATGATAAGCCTGGAACTGCATACATAGGCAGGCGGTTCCAGACGGGGATGGCTGCATTCCCCGGTGCCGGGAGGGGCATTTCCCAAACACGCCCGGGCGCCATTGACGAAATATAAGAAAAATGTTATGATAAGCAGAGTTATGCCGTGAATTTAAGGGGCGTTGCTCTGTTTTTTCATTTCCGTGAAAGGCATTTTGGGAATGAAAAGCGGATGCAGCATGAGTATGAAAGGAGTCTTACTACAATTATGGACGATGGTTATTCGCCTGTCAGTATACTGGTTTTAATTGGTTTTATCCTGCTGGAGGCCGTGTTTTACGGTTTCGGCGCAGCGATCCAGAATGTAAACGAAGGCAGACTGGAGGATGAAGCTGAGGAGGGGAATAGGAAGGCGGCCCGTTTGCTTGAGATTGTCAACCGGCCGGGGCGTTTTGTGCACACCATTCAGATCACGACCCATCTGATCGGAATGATCACAGGAGCAGTTATTCTCCCTGTCCAGGTCAATGGTCTTATGAGACATGTCCATATATTCAAGCCTCTGGCCTGGTGGAAACCAGGTACGGCTGCAACCCCGTGGTATCTGGATTCCGCGTGGTGGGAGCAGATCCTGTTTATGGCTGTGGTGACCGTGATACTGCTGCTGATCATCATCAGTTTTGGTATTATCATCCCCAAGCGTCTGGCTGCAAAGGAGCCGGAAAAATGGGGCTATCATATGCTTCCCATTGTCCTCTTTACCGCAGGGATATTTCTGCCCCTGACCAAGCTGATCACACTTTTATCCACCCTGGTGCTGAAGCTCTTTGGGGTGGAGATCACGGATGATGATGACAATGTAACTGAGGAAGATATTATGTCCATGGTAAATGAAGGCCATGAGCAGGGGGTCCTGGAGGCGGACGAGACGGAGATGATCACCAACATCTTTGAACTTGGGGACAAGGAAGCATCGGATATCATGACCCACCGCACCAACATGACGGCGCTGGACGGAACCATGCCCCTTAAGGAGGCAGTGGATTTTATACTGAACGAGGGGATTAACACACGCTACCCGGTGTACAGGGAAGATATTGACGACATTATCGGGATCCTCCATATGAGGGATGCAATGGTCTGCGTGGAGAAGGCAGAATACAAGGACAAGCCGCTGATGGAGATCCCCGGACTTTTAAGGGAGGCTAACTTTATCCCTGAGACAAGGAGCATTGATACCCTGTTTAAGGAGATGCAGTCAGGCAAGATACACATGGAAATCGTGGTGGATGAATATGGGCAGACTGCCGGACTTCTCACCATGGAAGACATCCTGGAAGAAATCGTGGGAAACATCCTGGATGAGTATGATGAGGAGGAAGATTTCATCACGGCAGCAGAGGACGGCTCCTATATTATGAGCGGCCTGACGCCTCTGGATGATGTGATGGAGGTACTGGACATTGAATTTCCTGAGGAGGACAGCGATACATATGATACCCTGAACGGGTACCTCATATCACGTCTGGACCGGATCCCTCAGGAGGGGGAGAATCCACGGGTGGATTTCGGCAGATATACCTTTGAGGTGATAAAAGCCGGCAATAAGATGATCGAGAGCGTCCTGGTGTTTAAGCGCCTGTCCCAGGAGCGTGGAGACAGTGAGAAAGAAAAAGAAAATCCCCGATCAGACAGATTGGGAAAAGGTTTGGTGGAAGATAAGTATGAGAGGCCTGACAGAGAGCACGAAGGAGATGTTTCGTGACAGCAGATTTTTGAGAAAGGCCCTTATGATCGCCTGCCCGGTGGCTTTGCAGGGCATGCTGAACACGGTGGTGAACCTGGTGGACACACTGATGATCGGCACCCTGGGAGCCACGGCCATAGCGGCCGTGGGACTGGCTAATAAGGTCTTTTTTGTATTTTCCCTTCTGGTGTTTGGAATTGTAAGCGGAAGCGGAGTTTTGGCAGCCCAGTTCTGGGGGAGCGGGGATGTAAAGAACATAAGAAAGGTATTGGGACTTTCCCTGCTTTTGGCAATGGGGGGAGCCTTGTTTTTTGTGGTGCCGGCCATTGCCGCCCCGCAGTTTGTGATGCGCATTTTCACCACCAGTCAGGACAGTATCGCGCTGGGGGCAAAATATCTTAGGCTGGCCGCCCTTACATATCCCTTTATTGCCCTGACCAACGTATATGTGGCAATGCTGCGGGCCGTGAACAAGGTGGTATTCCCTGTGATCAGCAGCTGTATTGCCATTGCCGTGAATATCTGCCTTAACTATGTGCTGATCTTTGGAAAGTTCGGGGCTCCGGCCCTGGGGGTGGAGGGCGCTGCCATAGCCACCTTTATTGCCCGTGTGATTGAGATCGGCCTGGTGCTGGGGTATGTGTACATTAAGAAAATGCCCATTGCCTGCGGGTTTACCCAATTATTTGGATGGCCGGCTGCCTTTGTCAGGAAGTTTGCAGCCACCTCGGCTCCTGTGATCGCCAATGAGTTCATGTGGGGGCTGGGAACTACCATGTATTCCCTGGCCTATGGCCGTATGGGGGATGAGGCGGTGGCGGCCATTACCATTGCCACCACCATACAGGACATTGTGGTGGTCCTGTTCCAGGGGCTCAGCGCGGCAACGGCCGTTATCCTGGGCAATGAGCTGGGGGCAGGCAAACTGAAACGGGCTGAGAAATATGCGACCCAGTTTTTTATTTTGCAGTTTATTGTCACCATGGCCGCAGCCATGGTGGTGATCGGGATCCGATGGCCCATTATCAGCCTTTACAATATTACGGCAGAGGTGGGGCGGGACGTGAATATGTGCATCCTTATTTTTGCCGCTTATATGCCTGCCAAGATGTTTAACTATGTGAATGTGGTGGGTGTGCTGAGAAGCGGCGGCGATACAAAGATGTGTCTTTTCCTGGACACCAGCGGCGTGTGGGTGATCGGAGTTCCCCTGGCCTTTCTGGGAGCCCTGGTGTGGCATCTGCCCATCTACGCGGTGTATGGCCTGGTGATGCTGGAGGAAGTGTATAAGGCAATCCTGGGATATATACGGTACCGGCAGAAAAAATGGCTGAGGAACCTGGCGGTGGAAGTACCGTAAAAGTGAAGACATCCATGAAGCTATGAGTGAGGATATATGCGAAGGCACACATGAGGCCGGGGCCCGGGATTTTTTGCTTGCCATATAAAAAAAATCATGTTAAGATAGAAAAGATGTGTATAAGATACGGCTTGGGCTGTATTTTCAAGTAGAAGAACCGATAAAAAGAAGAACAAGGAAAGGGTGTTTTACCAATGTCAGGACATTCAAAATTTGCCAACATTAAACATAAGAAAGAGCGTAATGACGCTGCTAAAGGTAAGGTTTTTACAGTGATCGGACGTGAGATCGCCGTTGCCGTAAAAGAAGGAGGAGCGGATCCTGCCAACAACAGCAAGCTGCGCGATGTGATCGCAAAGGCAAAAGCCAACAACATGCCCAACGATACCATTGACCGCGGTATTAAGAAGGCTGCCGGAGATGCCGCTTCCGTTAACTATGAAATCCTTACATATGAGGGATATGGACCAAGCGGGGTAGCCATCATCGTGGATACACTGACTGACAATAAGAACCGTACGGCTGCCAATGTAAGAAGCGCTTTTACCAAGGGCGGCGGCAATGTAGGTACTCCGGGAAGCGTGTCCTACATGTTTGACAAGAAGGGACAGATCATCATTGATAAGGAAGAGTGCGAGATGGATCCTGATGAGCTGATGATGATTGCTCTGGACGCAGGCGCAGAGGATTTCGCCGAGGAGGAGGACAGCTATGAAGTGATCACGGCACCGGATGATTTCAGCGCTGTGCGCGAGGCTTTGGAAGCCCAGAACATTCCCATGATGGAAGCCTCCGTGACCATGATCCCCCAGACATGGGTGGAGCTGACTGATGAGGAAGATATCAAAAAGCTGAACAAGACCCTGGATCTGCTGGACGAGGATGATGATGTCCAGGCCGTATATCACAACTGGGATGAGTGATTGAGAAATATGGAAATAAATGGAAGTATTGAAATAGGCTGATATAAAAGGCAGGGAACGCGCGGCAAATGCTGTGCGGGTCCCTGCCTTGTTTTTGCGGCAGAGGAAGAAGGCCGGATCTTCCGGCTGATCCCCCAACCGGCTTCCCCAACCGGCTTCCCCAACCGGCTTCCCCAACCGGCTTCCCTAACCGACTCCCCTAGCCGGATCTTCCGGCTGATCCCCCCCCCCTAGCTGATCCCGGTAATGGGAATTTGGATCTCTGTGATATATTCTTCCATGTCCTTTTCCAGGAACTGGTCAACGATATTAAAGTTATAGGTATCTGAGGATAGCCCCAGATATCCGTATTCCTGTCTCAGTTCTTTTATCTTCTCCCCAATGCCTATATAACTGCCTTTCCAGCAGACACACAGGAATTTCTGCTCCTCAATATACCGGACCTGGTCTGCAACAGCCGGGTCAATGTGGTCCAGGGTTTCCAGGTACGCCCCAAACGTGGTCTCATATTGGTCCCTGTCTTCCCTGTACGTATAGAATGCAATGGTGGGATAAAAATAGAATTCCTCTTTTGTATAGATGGATTCCTCCATGCCAAGGGGCAGGTAGGCCCGTTTTAAGTAATATCTTTGGGACACTTCTCCCTGCTTCATATTGCGCATCTTATGTTCCACAAAAAAGATCTTTCTCTGGATGACATCATCAATGTTGAGGATCTCCTCATACGCCTTTCTCAGTTCCTGTGACTGCCGCTTCAGCTCACAGATGCGCATGTCCAGGGTCCTGTTTTGGGTATATTCCCGGATCTGGTCAATGGAAAAACCGATTTTTCTCAGGTAGCAGATCAGGGCAAGCTTGTAGATCTGCTCAAATCTGTATTTCCTGTAGCCGGTCTGTTTATCCCTGTGCTCCGGGACTAAAAGTCCTTCCCTGTCATAATAAAACAAGGTCTGCTTATTCAGGTTAAACATCTTTGCCAGTTCTCCGGTGGATAGGTCCATGTCCTCTTTCTCCTTTTTACGTGTAAAAATGTAACTGCTCAGGAACTCCAATGTGAAAATTTATAAATAGCTGAAAATCCGGTTGACTATATAGTTGGTATATAGTTTATAGTAATAAAAAACAGGGCAAAAAGCAAGGAGGAATTATGGCAGAAAATAAGATACTGATCAAAAATGCGGCTGCGATCGTATGCTGTAATGGCAGGGATGATGTTTACCGGAACGCAGACATGCTTATTGAAGGGGAAAAGATCCTGGAGATCGGATACGGCATCCGGTGCGATGACGCAAAAATCCTGGACGGGAAGGATAAGTTTGTGTATCCCGGCCTGGTCAACACCCATCACCATTTTTTCCAGACCTTTGTCAGGAATCTGGCAACCATTGATTACCCCAATATGCTGGTGGTGGAGTGGCTGGACAAGATATACCGGATTTTTCAGAGGATTGACTCGGATGTGATCTATTATTCATCCCTGACCGCAATGGCAGACCTTGTAAAACATGGATGCACCACGGCCTTTGACCATCAGTACTGCTTTACGGTACACACAAAGAAGGAAGCAGTGGACCGCCAGATGGAGGCGGCCTCCCGGATCGGCATTCGCTATCACGCGGGCAGGGGGACCAATACGCTTCCAAGAAGCCAGGGGAGTACCATACCTGATGATATGAGGGAAACCACCGGGGAATTTATACAGGACACAAGGCGCCTGATCCACACATACCATGATCCGGAGCCATTTTCCATGAAACAGATCGTCATCGCACCATGCCAGCCCGTGAACTGCTACGAGGACACATTTATCCAATCGGTCAAACTGGCAAAGGAGACCGGGGCAAGGCTTCACACCCACCTGGGGGAAGGGGAAAATGACATCATGGAAAAGCGCTGGGGAATGCGCACACTTGACTGGTGCAGGCGGATCGGCTTTCTGGGTGAGAACACCTGGTTTGCCCACTGCTGGGAGCTGACGGATGAGGAGTACAAGGTGCTGGGTGCCAATGGCTGCGGCATTTCACACTGTCCATCCCCCGCCATCCTGGGAGGTTTCCCCATCCTTGAAATGAAAAAACTGATGGATTACGGCGTCCTTCTAAGCCTGGGCTGTGATGGTTCGGCCACCAATGACAGCAGCAACCTCCTGGACTCCATCCGCACAGCCTACATGATGCAGTGTTACCACAGCAAAGAGCGGGGCGGCGGTGTTTCCGCCTATGAGATCCTTAAGCAGGCCACGGTTAACGGCGCCAGAACCCTTGGCAGGGAGGACATCGGTTCCCTGGAAGAGGGCAAAGCCGCGGATCTGTTTATGATTGACGCTGGGACGCTGGAACTGGCAGGGGCTGTCCACGACCCGCGCAACATCATAGGCAGGGTGGGTCTGACCGGCAATGTTTACATGACCATGGTAAACGGCAGGGTGGTCTATGAAAATGGAAGGCTTGTGAACGTGGATGAAAGAGGGCTGGCGAAAGAGGGGGAAAGGATCTGTGACAAAGTGCTGAGAGAACCTTGTGAGGCATTCCACAACCTGTTTTGAAATAACTTGTTCTAATGATAACCTGTTCTGAAAAAGACAGAGAAGGACCGGTAATGTGACTGGGTCAGTCGCATCCGGTCCTTTTTCCTCTTTAGTTGGAGACCACCATGGTCCTCAGGCCTTCGGTTGCATTGGGCGCATTGAAGATATACAGTGTGTAGGACATATTGGCGCTCATGTTGGCAGTGGCGGTGGCTACATAGGTAGAAGGGAACGCACCGGTTCTGGCAATGTAGAGCTGATACCATCCCGGGTAAAAACTGGTATAGGGCGTGACCTCCCGGTACCGCACGTTGGTGAAGGCAGTGTAGGAATTGTTCTGGTTCCCGATGGACACATCAAAGGGCCCCAGGTTCTGTGACAGGTTGCAGGTACGCAGGCAGCTGTTTCCCGAAGGAGCATTGCAGGAAATGTCGGAGATTTCCATGATGTCCAGTCCGCTGGCCGTGTTGATGATGGCAATGGTCATGGAGGAGGATGCGCTCACCTGAATGGATTTCTGGATGTACACATACCCGTTGGCGCCGGAAACAGTTACGGTCTGTGTTCCGGATGCAGACTGCACATAGCTGGTGATATCGCCGTTAGCCAGTCCGCTGGCCACCATCCAGTTGCCCAGATACACATAAAATGGCTGATATCCGGTGGAGGCATTGAGGAAGCGCACACGGCCAAAGCTGGTGGCCGTACAGTTAAAGCATGGGAAGGTTATGCCTGGGATCACGGTTACGGACCCGCCTGTGCCTCCTGGGAATACAGGGCGGAAAATAGGCGGGAAGGGCCGGTTGCCGCTGTCCACAGGACCGCCTTCACCCGGGTTTGGAAGGGGGATCACAGGGATGCCGCCGTTATCAGTACCATTGCCGCTGTCCACAGGGCCGCCTTCGCCTGGATTGGGAAGAGGAGTAATGGGGATGTCTGCCTCGCTTGTTTCAGCAGCGTTTAAAACAGCATCCGGATACTCATTCACTCTGTCTGTATGATAGGGTTGGTTATTCATAAAGACCTCGCTGATTCATTGATTCAGTATAGTCTATTCAGGTGATGGTACAAATGTGAGTGTTTTTTGAAAAAAGGGAACTGCATTTTTCACCAGTTTATGCATATAATAAAAAGAACCAGTGTATCAGGAGCGTGGGATGTATGTCATGGGAACCAAAGAAAACAGCTGTGTCTGCACTGGGGCTTCCCCGGGATGTGGTCCTGGGAGACGTGCTTGTGAACTTTGTGGGCCGCGGCGAGGTGAACGTGGAAAATTACAGGAGCATCCTTATTTATACAGATACTCTGGTAAAACTGCAGGCAAAAAACTGCAAGGTCCTGATTCACGGAAGCCGTTTGAGGATTGATTATTATACGGCAGAGGAGATGAAGATAACCGGTCAGATCACATCGCTGGAATTTGAAACATAAATGGGCGGAATGCCCAAGTGTTTATAACAAGGAGGGGGCCCGCTTGATTGTTTGGCTGTTACATAACTGGAACGGATATGTAAGACTCCGTCTTCACGGTTATTCACCGGAACGTTTCCTCAACCTGTGCAATGCCAGGAGGCTGGAAGTGTGGGGGCTTATATGCAACCGGGACGGGGACTATGAATTTTATATGACAGTGAAAGGGTACCGCCGCGTAAAGCCTCTGGTGCGCAAAGCGCAGGTCAGGCTGCGTATCATCGGCCGCTTCGGTGTTCCTTTTTTTATTTATAAATACAGGAAACGCTGGTATTATGCCGCCGGTATCGGTGCCTTTTTCCTGGTACTGTATGTCATGTCCCTGTTCATATGGGATATTCAGTTTGACGGGAATTACCGGTACACCTATGACACCCTGATCCGGTACCTGGATTCCCAGGATATCGACTACGGGATGCTAAAGTCTAAGATCAACTGTGAAAACCTTGAAAGCTCCATCCGCACCAGTTTTCCTGAGATCACCTGGGTAAGCGCCAGGGTATCCGGTACAAGGCTGCTGATCCATATTAAGGAAAATGAAGTACTGTCCATTGTGCCGGAAAAGGACGAGACGCCCTGTGACATTGTGGCGTCCCAGGCAGGGACCATTACATCCATGGTAGTCCGCCAGGGGATCGCACAAGTCTCCGTGGGGGATGAGGTGGAGGAGGGACAGGTACTGGTTAGCGGACGTGTACCGATCATTGGCGACAGTGAGGAGGAGATCAATGCATACATGGTCCACGCGGACGCGGATGTGGTGGCCAGGACCACCAGGGAGTATGAAAAGACCATTCCGCTGCTTCACAAGGAACGGGTGCAGACAGGCCGCAAACGCCGGGGATGGTATGTAAAGGCGGGGAAATGGTCATTTACCTTCCTGATGCCTGTAAGGGGACAGGGGGAGTGGGATTACGCCATGGAGGAGCAGCAGCTGAAGTTGTTTTCTAATTTTTACCTGCCCCTTTACATAGGAGATATCAAGGGGCGCGAGATGTCCGCCTATGAGAGAAATTATACCCGGGAAGAGCTGGAGCATATATCCAAAGCCATAAATTACCAGTTTGTCAAAAATTTAGAGGAAAAAGGGGTACAAATTCTTGAAAATAATGATAGAATAGAAACAAGTGTTTCTCAGTGCAGGATAAAAGGTGAACTGGTGACCCAGGAATCCATTGTCAAAACACAGCCTGCCGCAGAACGCATGGAAGAACCTAATAGTGAACCGGAGGAGACAAGATAAGCCTAGATGAGTGTAATTGAGACGATGATTGACATCCCCGCTGAGCATGAGAAGAATGTATGCGGGCAGTTTGACACCTACTTAAAGAAAATAGAACGTACCCTGCATGTGACCATGATCGCCAGGGACGGAGAGATTAAGATCATAGGGCCTGAACAGACCATAGGGCAGGCCAAAAGCGTATTTAACAATTTGATCGAGCTGTCCAGAAGGGGCAACACCATTACGGAGCAGAACGTGGATTATGCCCTGTCCCTTTCTTTTACGGAGAAAGACGGGCAGATCCTGGAGATCGATAAGGATATCATCTGCAGGACTATTACGGGTAAGCCGGTAAAGCCAAAGACCCTGGGACAGAAGAATTATGTGGATTCCATCCGTAAGAAGATGATCGTGTTCGGCATCGGACCGGCCGGTACGGGCAAGACCTATCTGGCCATGGCCATGGCGATCCAGGCATTTAAGAACGGGGAGGTGGGACGGATTATCCTTACGCGCCCCGCCATTGAGGCCGGGGAGAAGCTGGGCTTTCTTCCGGGCGACCTGCAGAGCAAGATCGATCCATATCTGCGGCCTTTGTACGATGCCCTGTATCAGATCATGGGGGCGGAGGCGTATCTGCACAACTCGGAGAAGGGTCTGATCGAGGTGGCCCCCCTGGCATATATGAGAGGAAGGACACTGGATAATGCCTATATTATCCTGGATGAGGCCCAGAACACCACACCGGCCCAGATGAAGATGTTCCTTACAAGGATCGGTTTTGGCTCCAAGGTCATTGTCACCGGAGACCGGACCCAGAAGGACCTTCCCTCCGGCGCGGTCTCCGGCCTGGATACGGCCTTAAAGGTGTTAAAGAAAATTGATGATATCGGATTCTGCTATCTCACCAGTTCTGATGTGGTGCGTCATCCCCTGGTCCAGAAGATCGTGCAGGCATACGATGCCTATGAGCAGAAGAACGAGCAGAGGAATGAACAGAGGAACGAGCCAAGGAATGAGCAAAAGGGTTCGGGGAGTGAAAAGCGCGGACGCCGGCCCGGCGCGGGAATGTACCGGGAACGGTAAAAGAATGTACCGGAAACGGTAGGAGAATGCACCGGGAACGGTAAAAGAATATACCGGGAACGGTAAAAAGGAAAGCCCCTGGCCGGATGGACCGGGGAAGTCAAGGAGAAGCTACTGATGACAATATCCATTGAATATGAAGCTGAGAAAAAGCTGGATCTTCCCTATGAGGAGATCATTAACGACATTGTGCTGGCATCGCTGGACTATGAGGAATGCCCTTATGAGGCTGAGGTGAACGTGATCCTCACGGACAATGACGCCATCCAGGAGATCAACCGTGAACACCGCTGTATAGACGCGCCCACGGACGTGCTTTCATTTCCCATGGTGGACTATAAAGTTCCATCGGATTTTGACCATGTGGAGGATGCGGTGGAGGATTATTTTAATCCTGAGACAGGGGAACTGATACTGGGGGATATTGTTATTTCCGTGGACAAGGTAGAGGAACAGGCGGACAAGTATGGCCATTCCCAGACCCGTGAGCTTGCGTTCCTGGTGGCCCACAGCATGCTGCATCTTTGCGGTTATGACCACATGGAGGACGGGGAACGGGAGCAGATGGAGGAAAGACAGAAGAAAATACTGGAAACCAGGGGGTACACAAGATGAGAAAAAGGCTCAGATGGATAGCGGCGGTTGTGGCGGCGGCCGGTCTTATGGCCGGGTGCGCAAAGGAGGCAAGTGTGGATGTTACAGCTGAGTCCGTACCGGAACCTCCTGCCGTGACCACGGAAGCTGAGCCAGAGATCTTCATCCATTCGGAAACCGAACCCGTGGCGGATGACAGTCCCTATGACTACTATCTGCCTGAGGAACGGGTGGAAAAAGACGGCATGATACGCAGTTATCTGACGGGAGAGATGGTGCCTGCCTCCCAGGGCGTCCGGCGTCCGGCCGCTGTAATGATGAGCAACGACAAGGAGGCCAGACCCCAGTACGGCATCAACCGCGCCGGCGTGGTCTATGAGGCGCCGGTGGAAGGCACCATGAACCGCTATATGTCTCTGATCGAGGATTATGACGATCTGGAGCGCATTGGTTCCGTGCGCAGCTGCCGCACCTATTACACCTATTTTGCCAGGGAGTTTGATGCGGTCTATGTCCACTACGGGCAGAGCACCTTTGCGAAGCCATATCTGAGCAATGTGGATAATATTAATGGCCTGGAGGCCATCGGAGGCACGGCATTTTACAGGAGCAGGGACAAGAAACAGCCCCATAACGCCTACACAAGCGGGGAACGTATCCAGGCTTCCATCCGGAAGCTGGGCTATACCCAGGATTACGATCCGTCCTACCAGGGGCATTACCGGTTTGCCAGGGATGGGAAAGGTGTGTCCCTGGAGGAACGTCCCGGGGTCATGGATGCGGTGACGATAAAGCCGGGATATGTGATGAACCAGGCGTATTTTGTATATGAACCCTCTGACGGGCTATATCACCGGTACCAGTACGGGGGCGTGCACCAGGGGGATGAAGGGCCGATTACGGCTAAGAATGTGATCTTCCAGTATTGCCAGTCCGGCTATTATGCCACCACCGAGTATCTGAATATCAATGTACATACCTCTGACTGCGGGTATTTTATGACAGAGGGCAAGGCCATCCCCATCAGCTGGGAAAAGGATGGGGAGTTTGGGGTCACTCATTACTATGACCAGGAGCACAATGAGATCGTGTTAAACCAGGGGCAGACATGGGTCTGCATCATCTCCACCAAGGATTTTGCCAAGTCGGAAATAATTGGAAATGAGGGCGCATAACAAAGAGATATGAATGTACGCACAGCTAAGAAGAGAACCGGAAAACAGAAGGCTGCCAATTTTGTGATACAGGGCAGCATCCTTGCAATGGCAGGCATCCTGGTACGCATCATAGGCATGCTGTACCGGATGCCCCTCAATGATATTATAGGAAAACAGGGAAATGGATATTATACATCGGCATTTAACGTGTATAATATCCTGTTAATATTATCCTCCTACAGTATGCCCGTGGCAGTGTCAAAGATGATAGCGGCCCGCATTGCCAGGGGAGAATACAGAAACTGCAGCCGCATTTTAAAAGCGGCTCTTATTTATGCCACCGTGGTGGGCGGTGTGGCGGCCGCCGTGCTCTGGTTTGGAGCAGACCTGTTCGCGGACCTGATCCGCACCCCCTTTAGCAGGTATGCTCTTAAGACCCTGGCCCCCACCATATGGGTCATGGCTTACCTGGGCGTGCTCAGGGGATATTTCCAGGGAACAGGTACCATGGTGCCCACGGCTGTCTCCCAGATACTGGAACAGATCATCAATGCCATTGTCAGCGTGGTGGCTGCCGGGATTTTGTTTAATGTAGGCGTATCCATGAATGCGGCTCAGGGGGCAAAGGATTATGCCTATGCCCTGGGCGCGGCGGGAGGAACCATTGGCACGGGGGCGGGCGCCCTCACGGCCCTGGTTTATTTTATGATCCTCACATGTTCCAGGGGACAAAAGATGCGGCGCCTGGCCAGGAAGGATGTGTCGGGCAGGACGGAGAGCTACGGACACCTGGTCCATATCCTGACCATCACGGTCCTTCCCATTGTGGTCAGCAGCGGGATCTACAACTGCTCCAATGTGGTGGACAACTATCTGTTCGGCCAGGGGATGTATAAGCTTGGATATCTGGAAGATTCCATTGCCACCTACTGGGGTGTGCTGGGGCAGTACCAGCTGCTTTTTAACATTCCCGTGGCAGTGTCAAATGCATTGTCCTCATCCCTGATCCCGTCTTTGACCAGGGCTGTGGCCAACCGGAACAGAAAGGAAAAACTGGAGCGCATTGCAACCGCGATCCGTTTCTCCCTTCTCATCGCCATTCCGGCTGCGGTGGGTATCACGGTGCTGGCAAAACCTGTCTGCAACCTGTTGTTTATCAGCGAGGACAATACTATGCTGATCCGACTTTCCATGGTCGGCTCCCTGGCTGTGGTATTCTACTCCCTGTCCACGGTGACCAATGCCATCCTTCAGGGCCTGGGCCGCCTGGATGTGCCCATCCGCCATGCAGTGGCCGCTCTTGTGGTCCATGTGGCCGTGCTGGAAGTGTTTCTTCTGGTACTGAAAATGGGGATTTACAGCGTGGTATTTGCAAATATCATCTTTGCATTTGTAATGTGTCTGCTAAACGGACATGCCATTGCAAAGTATGTGAGATACAGACAGGAATATAAGAAAACCATCCTGCTGCCCACCCTGTGTTCCCTTATCATGGGTGCGGCCGCATATGGGGTGTACAGGCTGGTGTACGGCATGCTTCCGCCTTCCATGATGAAGGGAAGGCTTGGGATGGCAGCTGTGGTACTCCCTTCCGTGGCAGTGGCCATTGTGGTATACGCCCTGCTGCTGGTGCGCCTGAAGGCCGTGGATGAGGAGGAACTGATGGCCATGCCGGGAGGCAGGAGGCTTGTAAGGCTTTTGAGAAAGACGCATCTGCTGGCCGGATGACGGCGCTTCCCTGACATCAGAGGAAAAATTTGTGAAAACATGATTAAAATAGCATAGAAAGCAGATACTAACCTTAACGCGCCGGAATACGTTAGGAGGTTAGTCCGATGAAAAAAATACTATACTGCTTTCTTTTGTTTGCCGCAACATCCATCGTATGCCTTGTGGTTGGGTATGGGATCACCAGATACAATATGAGGCAGGAGCAGGCGGTCCCCAATACAGTGATTGAGACAGAGACGGTCAATGACATGGATGACAAGGCTGCCATGAACCAGGAGGAGATAAAACCCATACTGGAGAGTACGTCCCCGGCAGAGGAATACTATCTGGTATCCGAGTCCGGTTTCCTGCTGGTGTTTTGCAGTGACAGAAGCACCATCTGCCTTTACACCCATATTCCGGTCACGGATTTTCCGGAAATGGAACGGGCCAAGCTGATGGAAGGAATATGGTTCCCCTCCATGATGGATGTGTACCATTATCTGGAGTCGTATACAAGTTAGGGCGTACTTGAATATATTTTTTGAGGGTAAGGAGTCTGACATAGATGAGAAAACAACAGGTAGTGATCATAGGCGGCGGGGCCGCCGGGCTGGCGGCCGCGGTGTCGGCTGCCAGGTGCGGCGCCCAGGTGACGATCGTGGAGCATATGGACCGGGTGGGAAAGAAGATCCTGTCCACAGGCAATGGACGGTGTAACATGACCAACCTGTACATGGAGCCGGAATGCTACAGAAGTAACGATAAGAGCTTTCCGATGAAGGTGATCCAGGGGTTCCCTGTAAAGGAGACCCTTGGATTTTTCAGGGATCTGGGTATTGAGCCAAAGGACAGGAACGGGTATATTTATCCCAACTCGGACCAGGCTTCGGCGGTATTGGACGTACTGCGCCAGGAGGTGGACCACCTTGGGGTCCGTGTGCTTCTTTCCTGTGAGGTAAAGGGAATAGAATCTGCAGGTCATACATATCGGGTTAACACCAGCCAGGGGGTGCTGGAGGCAGATGCCCTGATCCTGGCCACGGGTTCCAAGGCCGCGCCTGCAACCGGTTCGGACGGAAGCGGCTATGAACTGGCAAAAAAGCTGGGACACAGCGTGATCAAACCCCTTCCTGCCCTGGTACAGCTCAGGTGCCAGGGAACCATGTACAGGCAGATGGCGGGCATCCGCACAGAGGCCAAGGTAAGCCTGTTCTCTGACGGAAAGCTGCTGGCAGAGGACAGGGGAGAACTGCAGCTCACGGACTACGGCCTGTCCGGCATTCCCATTTTCCAGATCAGCCGGTTTGCTTCCAGGGCCCTGGACCAGGGAAGGAAGGTTATTGTGAAGGTGGATTTTATGCCTTCCTGGAAAGACGGGGATGCCTTTGGCCTTTTGAAAAAGCGGGCGGCCCGCATGGAATACAAGACCGCAGAGGAGATGTTTACAGGGCTTCTGAATAAAAAGCTGGCCCTGGTGCTGATACGTCTGGCGGGCATAGATCCCTGCCGGAAAGCGGGCGGACTGTCCCCGGGGCAGCTGAAACATCTGGTGCAGCAGCTGAAGTCCTATGAGGCCATTATCATGTCCGTGAATCCCTTTGCCAATGCCCAGATCTGCTGCGGCGGAGTGGATGTCAAAGAGGTCAATGCCCTGACCATGGAGTCAAGGATCAGGAAAAATCTTTACCTGGCAGGGGAACTGCTGGATGTGGATGGCATATGCGGCGGCTATAACCTGCAGTTTGCCTGGTCCAGCGGGGTGATTGCGGGAAGGAACGCATCCAACACAGATGGGAGGAACAGGACATGATCCGCATAAACCAGTTAAAGCTGCCTTTGGGGCATGACAGGAAGGATATGATCGAAAAAATATCCAGAATCCTGGGAGTGAAAGCAGAGGAGATCGATACATTTAATATCATAAAGCAGTCAATTGATGCCAGAAAAAAACCGGACATCCTCTACAGCTATGTGGTGGATGTAAGGGTAAGGCAGATATCCGGAAAAAAGGAGGAAAAGCTGGTCCAAAGGCTGAGAAGCAGGGATGTGTCGGTTCAGGAAACCATATGCTATCATCTTCCCGGGCACGGAACCGCAGAACTGGAGCATCCTCCCGTTATCATAGGAACCGGGCCAGCAGGCCTGTTCTGCGGCCTGATGCTGGCAAGACAAGGATATTGCCCCGTCCTGCTGGAGCGGGGGGAGGATGTGGATACCAGGACAAAGCGGGTGGCCGGATTCTGGGAGGGCGGTGAACTGCACCCGGACTCCAATGTGCAGTTTGGGGAGGGAGGGGCAGGAACCTTCTCTGACGGGAAGCTGAATACCCTGGTAAAGGATTCCTTTGGACGCAACCGGGCCGTACTGCAGATCCTGGTGGAATTTGGCGCGGATCCCTCCATATTGTATGTGAATAAGCCCCATATCGGTACGGATGTGCTGAGCCGGATCGTAAAGGCCATGCGCCGTGAGATCCAACAGCTGGGGGGCCAGGTGCGCTTTCTCAGCAGAGCCACAGACTTTGTGGTGGAGGAAGGGCGTCTGAAGGCTGTGGTGGTCAACGGGGCGGAGAGGATCCATACCCGGGTCCTGGTGACGGCCATTGGCCACAGCGCCAGGGATACCTTTGAGGTGCTGTGGGACAGGGGAATCCCCATGGAGGCCAAGGCATTTGCCGTGGGCCTGCGCGTACAGCATCCGCAGACCCTGATCAATATGAGCCAGTATGCTGCAAAGGAGTGCCGGGAGCTGGGACCGGCAAGCTACAAGGTGACCAGGCAGACTTCAGGCGGCAGGGGGGTATACTCCTTTTGCATGTGCCCGGGCGGTTATGTGGTTAATGCCTCCTCTGAACAGGGCCGTCTTGCGGTCAATGGAATGAGTTACCATGACAGGGCGGGGGAAAATGCCAACAGCGCCCTGATCGTAACCGTAACCCCTGAGGATTTTCCTCATACCAGGTGTCCGGCCCTTGGGGGAATCGAATTCCAGCGCAGCCTGGAGGAAGCCGCCTTCCGGCTTGGAAAGGGCAGTATCCCCGTACAGCTTTACGGTGACTTTAAGGAGGACAGGATATCCGCAGCCTTTGGACAGGTCATGCCGGCCTTTAAGGGAGAGTATGCTTTTGCCAATCTGAGGGAAATGCTGCCCTCATATATCTCCCGGTCCCTGTTGGAGGCAATGGAGGCTTTCGGCCATATGATCAAGGGCTTTGACCGGCCGGACGCCATATTGGCAGGCATTGAAAGCCGTACCTCCTCCCCGGTGCGTATGCCAAGGGATGAGAACCTGGAGAGCGCTGTAAAAGGGATCTTTCCCTGCGGTGAGGGGGCCGGGTATGCGGGAGGTATCACCTCGGCTGCCATGGACGGTATCCGCACGGCAGAGGAAATCATCCGCAGATACCGTCCCTTTGAAACATAGAAATTGACGTGACCTGTAAATTGGTGTAAGATAAACAAGAATCACTTGAGAAATTTAAAGGAGTATACCATGGAAATCCAGGAACGTCAGAGCCTTAAGGATAAGCAGAGGGTTGTGATCAAAATCGGTTCTTCCTCCCTGACCCACCCGCAGACAGGGGAATTGAACCTTATGAAGATAGAAAAGCTGATCAGGGTGATCAGCGACCTGCGGGGAGAGGGAAGGGACGTGGTCCTTGTATCCTCAGGGGCCATTGCGGCCGGCAGGCAGGCCCTGGGCCATCACAGGAGGCCGGATTCGCTGGCTGAAAAGCAGGCATTTGCAGCAGTGGGGCAGGCCAGACTTATGATGGTTTACCAGAAGCTGTTTGCGGAGTACAACCAGACAGCCGCCCAGGTGCTTCTCACAAAGGATACCATGGTCAACGATTCGTCCAGGTACAATGCCCAGAATACCTTTGATGAACTTCTGAACCTGGGAGCCATTCCCATTGTCAATGAAAATGATACGGTGTCCACCTCGGAAATCCCCTATGTGGACAGTTTTGGAGATAACGACCGTCTGTCCGCCATTGTGGCCGCTCTGATCGGGGCGGATCTTCTGATCCTTTTGTCCGATATTGACGGCCTGTACTCAGACGACCCCAGAAGCAACCCGGATGCCAGATTCATAAGCCTGGTGCCGGAGATCACCCCGGAATTTCTGGGCATGGGCAAAGCTACATCCGGAAGCGATGTGGGAACAGGAGGCATGTCCGCCAAACTGGCGGCGGCCAGGATCGCCACGGACAGCGGGGCGGATATGGTCATTGCCAATGGGGACCGGGTGGAAGTGATCCTGGAGATCATGGCAGGCCAGGCCAAGGGAACCCTGTTCCTGGCACACCCCAATCTGGACTTTGACCTGATGCATTACCTGAATAACGAATATTAGGGAGGTGACCCACATGGATGTGTCAAGAATCGACCGTATCAATGAACTGTACCATAAATCCCAGGCAACCGGCCTGACTGAGGAAGAGAAGGAAGAACAGGCAAGGCTGCGCAGGGAATACATTGCCGCTATCCGCGGCAGCTTAAGGAGCAATCTGAACAATATATCCATACAGGAGGAAGACGGCTCCGTCACGGACCTGGGAAAGAAGCACGGAGGCATTAAGGAAGTCTGAAGGCAGAAGTCCGGCTCAGCCGTAGGAGGGAGAGGAGATTATAATGACGTTAACTGACATGGGCAAGCGCGCCAAAGATGTATCAAGAATACTCAATACCCTGGGCTCCAGGGAAAAGAACATGGGCCTGGAGGAAGCGGCCAGGGCCCTTTTGGATAACGAGGAGGAGATCCTCACAGCCAACAAGGAGGATTGCGACAAGGCGGAAGCCGGTGGGATGAACCAGGGGCTTTTAGACCGTCTGAGGCTGACCCCTGCAAGGGTCCAGGCCATGGCTGACGGCCTTTTGCAGGTGGCATCCCTGGATGACCCGGTGGGAGAGGTGCTTTCCATGAAGCTGCGCCCCAACGGACTGCAGATCGGGCAGAAGCGGGTCCCCCTTGGCGTGATCGGAATGATCTACGAGGCCCGTCCCAACGTGACAGCGGATGCCTTTGGCCTTTGCTTTAAATCGGGCAATGCGGTCATATTAAAAGGCGGCAGTGATGCCCTTTCATCCAACCGGGCCATTGTGGAGGCCTTGCGGACCGGGCTTTCACGGGTGGGGCTTCCCGAGGATTCCCTGCAGCTGATCGAGGATACCAGCCGTGAGACAACAAAGGAACTGATGCGCCTGAACCGCTATATTGATGTGCTCATACCAAGGGGCGGCGCGGGGCTTATACGCGCCGTGGTGGAGAACAGCACCATCCCGGTGATAGAGACCGGAACAGGAAACTGCCATGTGTATGTGGATGAGACTGCTGATCTCCAGATGGCCCTGGATATCATATTTAATGCCAAGACCCAGAGGATCGGTGTGTGCAATGCCTGTGAATCCCTTCTGGTCCACAGAAAGATTGCAGAGAGATTCCTGCCCATGCTGAAGAAACGCCTGGATGAAAAAAAGGTGGAGATCCGCGGGGATGAGGATGCCTGCGCCATGGTCCCCGGCTTTGTTCCCGCCACGGAGGAGGATTGGGGAAGGGAGTACCTGGATTATATCCTGTCCCTTAAAATCGTGGATTCCGTGGATGAGGCCATCAGCCATATCAATACGTATAACACAGGCCATTCCGAGTCCATTGTGACCTCTGATTATTTTAATGCCCAGAAATTTTTAAATGAGGTGGATGCCGCGGCGGTGTATGTCAATGCGTCCACACGTTTTACGGACGGCAATGAGTTTGGCTTTGGCGCCGAGATCGGCATCAGTACGCAGAAGCTTCACGCCAGAGGCCCTATGGGGTTAAAGGAACTGACCACCACCAAGTATATTATTTACGGAGACGGTCAGATCCGCTGATTCAGGTAAAACCATAGAAAAGAGGAAATTGTATGCCCATAGACGAGATAGAGGAGACGGAAGAAAACAAGAGGGAAAAAAAGGGGAGGAGCCGCAGACAGCCGGAGGAAGAACCCTTTAGCTGGAAAAAGGAGATCATCAGCTGGATCCAGATCATTGTGGCAGCCGTGGTGATCGCCCTGTTCCTCAACAATGTCATCATTGCCAACAGCCGGGTTCCCACCGGTTCCATGGAGAATACCATCATGTCCCACAGCCGCGTGATCGGTTCCAGGCTGGCGTATATTAACAGTGAGCCGGAACGGGGGGACGTGGTGATCTTTAAGTTTCCGGACAACAGGGAGGTCTACTATGTAAAACGCGTCATCGGGCTGCCGGGAGAGACGGTAAATGTTGTGGACGGCAAGGTGTACATCAACGATTCCCAGACCCCCCTGGATGAACCGTACCTGCCAGAGCCGATGGAGGGATCCTATGGTCCTTACACGGTGCCGGAGGGCTGTTATTTTATGATGGGGGACAACAGGAACAATTCCCTGGATGCCAGGTTCTGGAAAAACCAGTTTGTACCAAAGAAAGACATAATGGCAAAGGTATTGTTCTGCTATTATCCAAAAATCGGAAAAGTGGAGTAGACGACAGGATGAATATCATCATATCACCTGCCAAGAAGATGAATGTCAGGGAGGATGAGCTGGACTCAGCAGGTCTTCCCTGTTTTCTTTCAAAGGCAGAAATATTAAAAGAATACGTAAGAAATCTGAGCCGTGAGGAGGCCAGGAACATGTGGGCGTGCAATGAAAGGATTGCTGCCCTTAACTACGAGCGGTTCAGGAACATGGACCTTACCAGCCGCCTTACTCCGGCCCTATTGTCCTATGAGGGGATCCAGTACCAGTATATGGCTCCCGGGGTATTTGAGCAAAAGAGCTGGGATTATGTGCAGTCCCATCTGCGGATCCTTTCCGGCTTTTACGGAATCCTGCGCCCTCTGGACGGAATCGTGCCCTACCGCCTGGAGATGCAGGCAAAGGTAATGCTTTCGCCAAAGGAGGAGGGACAGAAAGGGATTACCAGTCTGTATGAATACTGGGGAGACCTGCTGTACAGAGAACTGGTAAAAGAGGACAGGACCATTATAAACCTTGCATCCAAAGAGTACAGCAAGGCCATAGAACCCTATCTGACGCCGGATATTACATACATCACCTGCGTGTTTGGAAGCCTGGAGCATGATAAACAGGGAAATGCCAAAGTAAAGGTAAAGGCCACGGAAGCCAAGATGGCCCGCGGGGAGATGGTCCGGTTCATGGCGGAGAACGCAGTTGAGGAGCCGGATGGGGTCAAGGCATTTGACCGGCTGGGATACCGCTGCAGCGAAATGCTTTCAGGAGAACGGGAATACGTGTTCCTGAAGCAGTAAGGAATCCGGATGGGAGAAAAGGATGAACGTTCATATTTTATCGGCAACTCCTCTGTTTCAGGGGATTAAGGACAGGGAGATAGAGAGTGTGCTGAAATGTCTTTCGGCCGAGGAAAAAAGCTTTCAAAAGGACGCGTATATATACAGGGCAGGGGATATCACAGGCCGGCTGGGAGTTGTGATGGAGGGTTCTGTGAACATCATAAAAGATGATGTATGGGGGAACCGCAAGATCATTGAGAACATCAGCCAGGGGCAGATCTTTGCCGAGACCTATGCATGTCTTAAGGGAGAGGCGCTGATGGTGGATGTACAGGCTTCAGAGCCTGCCAAAGTGCTGTTCATGGATGTGAACAGGATCCTGACCACCTGTCCTTCTGCCTGTGATTTCCACACCCGCCTGATCCGCAGCCTGATGTATGTGCTGGCCCGCAAGAACCTGATGCTCACCAGGAAGATGGATATCATAACCCCCAAATCCTTAAGGGAGAGGGTCCTGGTGTACCTGTCCCAGGAGGCGGCAAAGCAGGGCAGCCACAGGGTCACTGTGCCCTTTAACAGACAGCAGATGGCAGATTATCTTTCCGTGGACAGAAGCGCCCTGTCCGGTGAACTGTCCAGGATGAAGCGGTGCGGACTGATCGATTATGAGAAAAACCAGTTTACGATCCACTGCCGGGAATGACCGGCGCGGATCCATTTTCCTATACGTTAAGATGTAAACATGCCGGAGGCCTGGACGTTCCCGTTCAGTGCAGCCGGTTTTTTGTCCGCTTTTTATCCAATTTGTAAATACCAGGAATTACCACTTGAAAAAGAACATATGTTCTTATATATTAAAAACAACAGGAGGTGAGAGCGGTGGCTGCATTGAACATACCCATACAGCTGTTTGGGGCCTGCAGTACCCTGGGGGATATGACGCCGTTGTGGTTCCGGTATGAGAATGAAGAACATGGGATCATCACAGTTAAGATTGAGGAGGTGGTATCCTCCAGGGAGGAAAAGTACTGTGGTATGGACTATATCAGCTTTATCTGCTGGGCGGCGGCTGAAGGCCAGAGAAAGCTCATTGAGCTGAGATACCGGGTATCCACCCACAAGTGGTCATTTTTCCAGACCCTGACATAGGAACCGGGAGAGTCCGAGAGTACACGAGTTTTAAACGGAGGAAAGGATGAAAACAGAAGGAGAGATAGAAGAAATATGGTATCATGTGGATGTGAACAGTGCGTTCCTCAGCTGGACTGCGGCCCACGAGATCCATATCAAAGGAAGCGGCCTGGATCTTCGTACCATTCCCTCCGCGATCGGAGGGAATGAAAAGGAGAGGCATGGGATTGTGCTGGCAAAATCAGGACCTGCTAAAAAGTACGGAGTCAGTACAGGGGAATCCCTTTATGAGGCAAGGCGCAAGTGTCCGGAGCTGGTGATCCTGCCCCCTGATTATGAACTGTATGTGGAATGTTCCAAGGCCCTGATCAGGCTTCTGAGACAGTATTCCCCTTATGTGCACCAATACAGCATTGATGAGGCATTCTGCCTTATGAAGGGAACCATGCCCCTGTGGGGGAATCCAGTGGTTTTCGCGCACCAGCTCCGGGAGGAGATCCGAAACACCCTGGGTTTTACGGTCAATATCGGGGTGTCCGACCATAAGCTGCTGGCTAAGATGGCATCGGAATTTCAAAAACCCGACAGGGTGCACACCCTGTTCCGGGAGGAGATACAGAAAAAGATGTGGCCCCTGCCCATCGGCGATTTGTTCTGGGTGGGACGGGCCACCAGACAAAAGCTGATAAGCCTGGGGATCAGGACTATTGGGGAGCTGGCTGTCTCCGACCCGGAGCTGATCATCCGGCATTTAAAAAAACACGGGGAATTTATCTGGAATTATGCCAATGGACGGGACACCTCACCTTTTCTCAAAGAACTTCCGGAAAACAAGGGGTACGGCAACTCCATGACCGTTCCCTCGGATGTGACGGATGCAGCCGCCGCCCGTCAGGTCATTCTTTCACTGACCGAGACCGTGTGCGCCAGGCTGAGGGCGGATGGGATGAAGGCGGCCTGTGTGGCCATATCCATCACTGACCGGGATTTTATCCACTGTTCCCGGCAGACCACCCTGATCTCAGCCACGGACACCACCCTTGAGATCTACCGTGCGGCCTGCCGGGTATTTGACAGCTTGTGGAACCGTTCACCCATCCGCCAGATGGGGGTGCACACCAGCCGGGTCACCCGCCACAGCGGATATCAGTACAATATGTTTGACATGAACAGCTATGAGAAATATTCCAGGCTGGACGCTGCCATTGACGAGATCAGGGAAAGATACGGGGAGGACTCCGTTATGCGGGCCGCGTTCTTAAACCAGGCTCTGCCACACATGGGGGGCGGGATCGACAAGGCAAAGAGGACCGGAATGACAAAGGCATTACGGTCCTGTGATATGTAAGGTCCCTACTCTTCAATATCCCCGTCTTTCCACCGCTGACGGTATTCCCTGGGCGTCATTCCCGTTTTTTTCTTAAAAACCTTGGTAAAATAATTGGCATCGGAAAATCCGGTTTCCTGTGCCACTTTTGAAATGGATTTTGAGGTGGTGCGGATCAGAAAGCAGGCCGCGGATACGCGGCGCTCCTGGATATAGTCCGTGATATTTTTACCTGTCACATTTTTGTAGGTGGTGCTTAAGTAAGCGGAGCTCATAAAAACATGCTGGGCAATGCCCTTTAGGGGAAGAGGAGAGCAGATGTTCTGGTTAATATAGTTTTCCACCTTTTTGATGACTTCGTGGTATTCCAGGGAAAAGACCTTTTCCTCCAGAAGACGGCTGCGGATCATTCCGGCGATCAGCTTTATCCCATCCACTGCTTCGGCTCCGATGAGAGGCTGGGAATAATATTTTTTATAAAGGGTATCCGGCTCTGCTTCACATAACAAAGCCAGCTTTCTGGCATATTCCTTTTCCAGCCCGGCCTTTTTGGTGCGAAACTGCCCAATGATCAGAAATCCCACATAGGTGTTGTCAATGTATACCGGACATGCGACCTCGATCAGACCGGCGTGGCAGTGGTACGCATATGCATTCTTCTGCCGGGCGCATTGTTCATCGGCCTGCTGGTCGCAATGGGTACAGAACGCGTTGGTCACAGGGCTGCGCTCCATCATGTAGCAGAAGGGAAGGTTTCGTTTCGAGGCTCCAAACCACTGTTTGGATTCTGTTGCATAAAAAAGCACAGGTGTTTTTAAGAGTTTGGATATTGGATTTAAAATAGAAACCATTTTTGCGGTATTGATATGGACCTTACATGCCTGCACGAAAATCCCCCTCCTGAGATGCCAATATTAATTCTAATTATTGTACCACATGAAAGTGCGAAAAAATAGTAAAATTTTTTGCTCATCATAAATGGAAGAATAAAGGGGAAAATATGAAATATAACGCGGAAAAGACACTTTTCCAGTATTATAAATGGTAATTTATTTTGGGAAATTTATGTGTCTACCCACTGCGAAAAAATAAATATATAAATTTATTTCCCACATGGGACAGGAACGGGCACCTTTGACAGAAATAAATTACTATTTTTAATGTATTTATCCTCAGCCTGAATTTACGATTTGCAGATGCCGTTATAAATTGCTACAATATTGAGTGTTTTTGTTTTTAGTTTACAACAAAGGAGGATGGGATATTATGTTAAAAAGATCAATGGCAGCCCTTTTGGCCGCAGCCATGGTGATGTCTTCACTGGCCGGATGCTCCGGTTCAGGAAACAGTGCGGATCCGGCAGGCAGCGCGGATTCTGGAAAGGAGACGGCATCCCAGGCAGTGCCGGAAGGAACAGAGAGTGGATCAGATGAAGTAGTACTGACCATGTGGTATTGGAAGAACAGCATAAGGGAAGATCTGATCGCGCAGGTATCGGAGCAGTTCCCGGGAGTTACCATCAAGGCGGAGCTGTTCTCTGCCGATGATATAGAGGAGAAGATCAACACCACCATTGCAAGCGGCGGGGAACTGCCGGACCTGCTTCCAATGGATGACTGGATCGCCAATCTTCTCCAGTATCCGGATATGTTTGTGAACCTTTATGACGCCCCCTGCAATGCAAAGGAAATTGAAGACCAGTATGTGGAGTGGAAATGGAAACGTGCAGAGACTGTTGACGGAAAGCTGATCGCCCTTCCCATGGATATCGGCCCCACCTGCATGTTCTATAACGCCGGTCTGTTTGAGGCGGCAGGGCTTCCCGCGGAGCCGGCTGATGTGGCGGCCGCCATGTCCACCTGGGAGGATGCATATGCGGCAGCCGAGAAGCTGCAGGCGGCAACTCCGGATGTGAAGATGTTTGATTTCATGGGCCATCTGTTTGTGGCTGCATTGGGACAGCAGTCTCAGCACATGATCGATGAACAGGGGAATTTCATAGCCGACCAGGATCATATCAGGGAGGCGTTCATGACAGCGGTGGAAGGAAAGCCGTATGTGTACGGCGGTGACACCGAGTGGTCCTCCGAGTGGGCGGCATCCCTGAACAACGGGGACGTGGCTGCATTTGTGGGAGCCGTGTGGATGAAACCGGAGCTCCAGGACGCGGCGCCGGATACGGCAGGCCAGTGGAGAGTGACCACCGCGCCGGGAGGAGCCGGAAATGTAGGCGGTTCCTCCATTGGGATTACAAAAGATTGTAAAAATGTGGAAACAGCATACAAGGTTCTGACCTGGATGACCAACACGGAGAATCAGGTGAAATCCCTGGAACAGCTGGGTCTGTTCCCGTCCCTGATCTCGGCCCTGGATGATCCGGCCCTGATGTATGAGGAGGAGTTTTTCGGGAATCAGGTGGTAAATGAGTACTTTATTAAGGCCGCCAAGGAGATCAGCGACTATTATTATCCTCCGAATTACAGTTCCTACCAGTCCGCCTTTGAGCAGCAGCTTTTACTGGTCCAGGACCAGGATAAGGATCCTGAAGAGGCATTGGCAGATGCGGTAAAAGAGGCAAAGGAGATTTACGATCTGGAATACATGAAATAAACTGCTGGTATGGGCCGCTTTTAAAGTGGCCCATTATTGGGTTTTGCCCCAGGTTATAAGCTGACCTGCAAACGGGCAGGCCATGGAGGAAAACAATCAATGAAAAAAAGGAAGAAACCACAGGGAGGCCCGCCCGGGGACAGGGTACGGGGATTACTCCACGACATCTATAAAAACAGGATGATATACCTGCTGATCAGCCCTTTCTTTTTGATCTATGCAATATTCTGGATCTTTCCTATTTTCTATTCTTTTTTTCTTTCATTCCACAAATGGGGAGGAGTGGGAGAGAAAAAGTTTGTAGGACTTTTTTATTTCCAGCATCTTTTACAGGACAGCACCTTCCTGCTGTCCATTAAAAATACGCTGATCATATGGGTGCTGTCCACCATTCCCATGGTCATCCTGGCTGTTGTCCTGGCCTTTTTGCTGAACGGCGCGTTTTTAAAGGGAAAGAATTTTTTCCGTACCGTATACTACCTTCCCAACATCACCTCAACGGTGGCGATCGCCATTGTATTCGCCAACATATTCGGCAATAAATATGGAATCCTGAACTTTTTGATCAGCCGCCTGGGATTTGACCCGGTGCAGTGGATGTCCCTGACCTGGGGCGTGCACGTGGCCATTGCGGCCATTGTCATATGGAGGTGGACCGGCTATAACGCCATTATCCTGCTGGCCGGACTGCAGAAGATACCCAGCTCTCTGTATGAGGCTGCCAGCCTGGACGGGGCATCCACCTTCCAGATCTTCCGGTATATCACGGTGCCGCTGCTGAATCCGGTGATCCAGTTTGTGGTGATCACCTCCACCATTGGAGGATGGCAGCTGTTTGCGGAAGCCCAGATGTTAGTGGGCACGGCGGGAGGGATCGGCAAGAGCGGTATGACCGTGGTCCTTTACCTGTACAACCAGGCATTCGGCAACCGTCAGTTTGGCTACGGTTCAGCTATTTCCTGGGCTCTGGTTGTGATCATCGGCTTCTGTTCCCTGATCAACTGGATGATTACCAGGCGGGAGGTGGATTAACATGAAAATGAATAAAGTGGTATCCGGCATTCTTTTATACGGATTCATCGGCCTGGGAGCCGTCATATCCCTGTTCCCCTTTTACTGGCTGGCGGTCATGGCCACCAACAGTTCCGCGGCATTCATGCGGTTTCCTCCGGTCATGGTCTTTGGCGGGCAGTTCATGACCAATATGACGAATCTTTTAAATTCCATCCAGTTTGGAAGGGCCATGTTCAACACATTTGTTGTGGCCGTATGCAAGACCGTGGGAGGCGTGTTTTTCTGTTCCCTGGCATCCTTTTATTTTGCAAAGTTTCAATTTCCCGGAAGGAGATTTTTATTTGCACTGTGTCTGGTGACCATGATGATACCGCCCCAGCTCAACCTGATCCCACAGCTGATCATCATGAACAAGCTGGGCTGGCTCTCCACCTTTAAGGCGCTGATCCTTCCCGGACTGATCCCGGCATTCGGCATCTTCTGGATGAACCAGTACTGTACCGGGTCCATACATGATGACCTGATCAACTCCGCCAGGATCGATGGGTGCGGCACCTTTGGCCTGTTCCTGCACGTGGGGCTGCCCATTATGATACCGGGCTGCGCGTTCTTATGTATCTATATATTCATGGACAGCTGGAACGATTACCTGTGGCCGCTGATCGTGACCAATGATTCCAGCAGAAATACTCTTCAGGTGGCCCTGGCACAGCTGCAGGGAGCTTACAACAGTACGGATTACGGTATGGTCATGTGCGGCGTGCTTCTGGCCACCCTGCCGCTGTTTATCATATTCCTGCTGTTCAGCCGGCAGTTTACGGCGGATATCACGGCGGGGGCAATTAAATCATAGCAGTTTATAAAATGTAAAGTGAGGGAAGATAGAATGCAGAAATACTGCAATTTAAACCTGGGATGGAGATTCAAAGAGGGTTTTAAGGAAGAATACATAACAGGCGGTAAGGATGAAGAAGGCCAGCTGGTCAATGTACCCCATACGGTGAAGGAGATTCCCTATGACTGTTTTGATCAGACCATGACCTGCATGATATCCACATATATCCGCAGCTTCAGCCTTCCGGGGCTGGAGGGAAAACGCGCCCTGGTTTCATTTGAGGGAGTCTCCGCCTGCTACGATCTATATATCAATGGACGCAGGGCGGGCAGCCATAAGGGGGCGTACTCCATGGCGCTGTTTGATATTACGGAGTATGTAAAACCGGGGGAGAACAGGATGGTCCTTCGGGTGGACTCCCATGAGAGAGAGGATATACCGCCCAATGGTTCCACTGTGGATTTCCTGATCTACGGCGGGATATACAGGGATGTTACCCTGTATATCCAGGAGGAAACATATCTGAAGCAGGTATTATTCCGCTACACCCTGGATCATGACCATGCGGTGATGGAACCGGAGCTTCTGATCAAAAGCCATGGCCATGAGCGGGAACTGTGGGCCGTGGCGTCCCTCCGTAAGGACGGAACCCTGGTGTGGGAAAAGCGGCAGCGGATATGGGCTGCGCCGGATAACGGAAGCATTTTACTGGAACCCGGTGATGTGGGGACGGTAAAGCTGTGGCAGCCGGATGACCCGCAGCTTTATGAGGCTAGTGTTACATTACAGGATGAGGATGGACGGCAGGTGGACGGATTCCGGGCGCGGATCGGATTTCGGACCATCCGTGTGGAGCCGGATGGATTTTACCTGAACGGAGAACGGATCAAGCTGATGGGGCTGAACCGCCACCAGTCTTATCCCTATGTGGGATATGCCATGGGAAGGCGGGCCCAGGAAAAGGATGCCTGGCTGCTGAAAAAATTCATGGGCCTTAACATGGTGCGCTGTTCCCACTATATGCAGTCCAGGTATTTCCTGGACCGGTGCGATGAATTGGGGCTTATGGTTTTTGAGGAAATTCCCGGCTGGGGCTATGTGGGTGACGAGGAATTTAAAAAGGTGGTATTCCAGGATCTGGAAAATATGGTGCTGGGACACTATAACCATCCCGGCATTGTGATATGGGGGACGCGTCTGAACGAGACAACGGATCATGACGAGCTGTACCGGGAGACCAACCGGCGCTGCAAGGCCATGGACCCTTCCAGGCCGACCACCGGGGTGCGCTGGGAAACAGGCAGCCATTTGATCGAGGATATATACAGTTATAATGATTACAGCGAGGACGACCAGGGAGAGCATATGCTGCTGAGCGCCCACCAGGCCACGGGCAGTACAAAACGGGTGCCTTATCTGGTGAGCGAGCATACGGGGGCGGTCCTTCCCACTAAGCCCTTTGACTCGGAAGAACGGCAGGAAGAGTTTGCAATCCGCCATGCAAGGGCCATGAGCAAGATCATGACTTCAGACCAATACCTGGGAGGTCTTGGGTGGTGTATGTTTGACTACAACACCCATAATGACCACAATTCCCTTAATAAGATCTGTTACCATGGGGTACTGGATATGTTCCGCGTGCCCAAGTGGGCGGCATGGCTGTATGCAAGCCAGAAATCCCCCAAGGAGGAGGCGGTCCTGGTTCCCTGTTCCATGGTGGGAAGGGGAGAGCGCTGTGAGCCGGTCCCCTTTTATGTGCTGACAAACTGCGACTATATTGAGGTAACCCTGTCCAATGATATAACAAGGACCTATTATCCCAGTGTTAAATTTCCGGGCCTTGCCCATCCTCCGGTGCTGGTGACTGAGAACGGCGAGTTCTGGCAGCACAGATGGACCGGGGCCAGGATCGTGGGCTATGTGGGAGATGAGGCAGTGGCGGAGAGACGGTACTCCGACAACCCAAGGCTGGCCAGGCTGATGGTCGAGGTGGATGACGCGGTCCTCTATAACGACCAGGTGGATGAGACCCGGGTGGTCTGCACTTTTGCGGATGAGTACGGAAACCGGCTGTATCATCATCCCCAGGTGGTCAGTGTGTCTGTGGAAGGTGACATTGAGCTGATCGGTCCGCCCCTGATCCCGTCCCTGGGAGGATGCGCGGCTTTCTGGGTCCGGACCCGTGCCGGCGGGACGCAGGGAACAGCCTGCATCCATATCCATACCCCCAGGCCGGAGATCGATGATCAGACCGTGACCATACGGCTGGAACGGGAAGATGAGAAAAGCTTTTAAAAACCCGGATTGACTTCTATGGTATTTTAATATAAAATTCATACTGTTAATAATTATAATTGGCTGGACCATGCGGTCCAGCCTGCTTGCGTGTTACACCATATGGAAAACGGCTGTTTTCCATATGTATACAGGAAGAAACAGTGAGGAGCAGATTGATGGAAGAATCCAGAACTACAATAAAAGACAAAGACATAATGCCCCCGGACATGGAGCCGGAACGCCAGCAGTACTTTATGGAACGGGCCAGATCACAGGTGGGAGAGCTTTCGGACCGTCTGGGACGGCCCCTGACCTGCTGCATCAACACCTTTGGGTGCCAGATGAATGCCAGGGATTCGGAGAAGCTTTTGGGGATCCTGGAAACCATAGGGTACAAGGCCGTGGAATCGGAGGAGGCTGATTTTGTCCTCTACAATACATGTACGGTGCGTGAAAATGCAAACCTGCGGGTCTACGGGCGTCTGGGACAGCTGGGAGCCTACAAGAAAAAACATCCCCAGATGATGATCGCCCTGTGCGGCTGCATGATGCAGGAAAAGGAAGTGGTGGACAAGATAAAGAAGAGCTACCGCTACGTGGACCTGATCTTTGGAACCCACAATATATTTAAGCTGGCAGAGCTGGTGTCCGTCTGTCTGGACAGCCGCAAAAAGGAAGATGAGAGCCGGAGGGGAGGCTCCGGCAAAGCCCACAAGCACCAAATGGTTGTGGATGTGTGGGAGGACACGGACCAGATCGTGGAGGATCTGCCGGTGGAGCGAAAATATCCTTTTAAATCCGGCGTCAATATCATGTTTGGCTGCAATAATTTCTGCAGCTACTGCATTGTTCCCTATGTTCGGGGGCGGGAACGCAGCAGGAAGCCGGAGGAGATCGTAAAGGAGATCAGTAAAATGGCTTCCGAGGGCGTGGTGGAAGTCATGCTTTTGGGACAGAATGTAAACTCCTACGGCAAGAATCTGGACACGCCCATGACATTTGCACAGCTTTTAAGGGAAGTGGAGCAGATCGAGGGCATCCGCAGGATCCGATTCATGACCTCCCATCCCAAGGACCTGTCAGAGGAGCTGATCCAGGTCATGGCGCAGTCGGATAAGATCTGCCGCCATCTGCACCTGCCTTTGCAGTCGGGAAGCAGCAGGATCCTTAAGAAAATGAACCGTGTCTACACAAAGGAGCAGTTTGTTGAACTGGCCGGCCGGATCAAGAAAGCGGTTCCAGGCATTTCCCTGACAACAGATATCATAGTGGGGTTCCCGGGAGAGACGGAGGAGGATTTCCAGGAAACCCTGGATGTGGTGCGCCGGGTGGAGTTTGACAGCGCATTTACCTTTATCTACTCCAAACGGACCGGAACCCCGGCAGCGTCCATGGAGGATCAGATCCCCCATGAGGAGATTAAAGACCGCTTTGACCGCCTGCTTAAGGAGGTGCAGGATATTTCCGCCAGGATGTGCAGCAGGGACGTCCATACCGTGCAGGAGGTGCTGGTGGAGGAGGTCAATGACCACTCCCCGGATCTGGTCACAGGACGGCTGTCCAACAACACGGTGGTGCATTTCCCCGGGGACTCGTCCCTCATAGGACAGCTGGTACCCGTATATCTGGAAGAGAGCAAAGGATTTTATTACATGGGAAAAAGAATGTAGGTGATACACCGTCAACCTGCATCCAACGATACGAGAGAAGAGAGGACATAATTTTGGTACAGTCACAATTATCACCCATGATGCAGCATTACGTAGAGACTAAAAAAGAATATCCGGACTGCATCCTGTTTTACCGTCTGGGGGATTTCTATGAGATGTTTTTCGAGGACGCCCTGACGGTTTCAAAGGAGCTGGAGATCACCCTGACCGGAAAAGACTGCGGCCTTGATGAGCGCGCTCCCATGTGCGGCGTGCCCTATCATGCAGTGGAGTCTTACCTGTACCGTCTGGTCCAGAAGGGATATAAGGTGGCCATAGCGGAACAGGTGGAGGATCCCAAGCTTGCAAAGGGGCTTGTGAAGCGGGAAGTGATCCGCGTGGTTACCCCCGGGACCATCACCAGTGTGCAGGCCCTGGATGAGACTAAGAACAACTATCTCATGGGAATCGTCTGCATGGACGGCATTTACGGCATTTCCACTGCGGACATCACCACCGGGGACTTTATGGTAACCGAAGTGGATTCGGACCGGGAGCTGTTTGATGAGATCAACAAGTTTTCCCCTTCCGAGATCATCTGTAACAATGCTTTTTATATGTCCGGCGTGGATCTGGAAGAGCTTAAGAACCGCTATCATGTGGTCATATCAGCGTTGGACAGCCGATTCTTCGGTGATGAGTCCTGCCGCAGGGTGCTGCGGGAGCATTTCCGTGTGGGTCATTTAAGCGGTCTGGGACTCACCGATTACGGTACGGGGATCATTGCGGCAGGGGCAGTGATGCAGTATATGTATGAAACCCAGAAAAATACCCTGGAACACATTACCACCATCACCCCCTATTCCACAGGGCAGTTTATGGTCATTGACACCTCTACCAGGAGAAACCTGGAGCTGGTGGAGACTATGCGGGAAAAGCAGAAGCGGGGAACCCTGCTCTGGGTCCTGGACAAGACCAAGACAGCCATGGGGGCGCGCCTTCTGAGAAGTTACATTGAACAGCCCCTGATCCATAAGGACGAGATCATGAAACGGCAGGAAGCAGTGGAAGAGCTGAATATGAATTATATTTCCCGGGAGGAGATCTGCGAGTACCTCAATCCCATCTATGATCTGGAACGCCTGATCGGGCGTATCAGTTATAAGACGGCCAACCCAAGGGATCTGATTGCATTTAAAAGTTCCCTGGAAATGCTTCCACACATCAAGCGGATCCTGGGAGAGTTTACCGGAGAACTGTTAAGAAGCCTGGCAGAGGAACTGGACAGCCTCCAGGATATTTATGAGCTGATCGGGGAGGCGATCCTGGAGGATCCGCCTGTAACGGTCCGCGAGGGCGGCATCATCAAGGACGGCTATAACGAGGAGGCGGACAAGCTGCGCCAGGCCAAGACAGAGGGTAAGAACTGGCTGGCAGAGCTGGAGTCAAAGGAAAAGGAAAAAACAGGGATCAAGACCCTGAAGGTAAAATTCAACAAGGTGTTCGGCTACTATTTTGAGGTTACCAATTCCTTTAAGGACCAGGTGCCGGATTACTTTGTGCGCAAGCAGACACTGACCAATGCGGAGCGTTTTACCACAGATGAGCTAAAGCATCTGGAGGACATTATCATGGGAGCCGAGGACAAGCTGGTCTCCCTGGAATATGACCTGTTCTGTCAGGTGAGGGACAGCATTGCGGCCCAGGTGGTCCGCATCCAGAAGACGGCAAAGGCCATTGCGGGAGTGGATGTGTTCTGCTCCCTGTCCGTGGTGAGCACGCGCCGGAATTATGTAAAGCCCATGATCAACGAGAAGGGCGTGATCCAGATCAAAAACGGCCGCCATCCCGTGGTGGAGCAGATGATGCGGGATGACCTGTTTGTGGCCAACGATACCTTCCTGGACAATGGCAAGAACCGTCTGTCCGTTATCACAGGCCCTAACATGGCGGGTAAATCCACCTATATGCGCCAGGTGGCCCTGATCGTGCTCATGGCCCAGCTGGGCAGCTTTGTGCCTGCCCAGGAGGCGGACATCGGAATCTGCGACAGGATCTTTACCAGGGTGGGCGCCTCCGATGACCTGGCCAGCGGGCAAAGCACCTTTATGGTGGAAATGACCGAGGTGGCCAATATCCTGCGCAATGCCACAAGGAACAGCCTGCTGGTCCTGGACGAGATCGGAAGGGGAACCAGCACCTTTGACGGCCTGTCCATTGCGTGGGCTGTGATCGAACACATCAGCAGTACAAAGCTTCTGGGAGCCAAGACACTGTTCGCAACCCATTACCATGAGCTTACGGAGCTGGAGGGCACCATTGCGGGGGTGAAAAACTACTGTATTGCGGTGAAGGAGCAGGGGGATGATATCGTGTTCCTGCGAAAGATCGTCCGGGGCGGGGCTGATAAAAGCTACGGCATCCAGGTGGCCAAACTGGCAGGTGTACCTGATTCAGTCATTGCCAGGGCCAAGGAGATCGCAGAGGAACTCAGCGATGCCGACATCACGGCCAGGGCCAAGGAGATCGCGGAGATCAGCTCCAACATTACCCAGCACAAGGCGGTTCCCAAGCCAGACGAGGTGGATATGCAGCAGCTCACCTTCTTTGATACGGTAAAGGATGACGACATTGTCAGGGAGCTGGACTGCCTGGAACTGTCCACCATGACGCCCATTGATGCCCTGAACACCTTGTACCGGCTCCAGACGAAACTGAAGAACCGGTGGAAAGATAACTAAATAAAAGGATAATAGGAGAAAAGATGAATTTCCATATATTGACATTGTTTCCGGATATGGTCATGGACGGGCTTGGAACCAGCATTACGGGCCGGGCCATGGACAGCGGGGCCATATCGGTGGAGGCCATTGATATCAGGGCCTATTCCAGGGATAAACACAGGCATGTGGATGATGCGCCTTACGGAGGCGGGGCCGGTATGGTGATGCAGCCCGGGCCTGTGTGCGAGGCATATGAAGACCTTTGCGCGCGGACCGGTAAAAAACCCAGGGTCCTCTACATGACGCCCCAGGGCAGGGTATTCAACCAGTCCATTGCCGAGGAACTGGCAAAGGAGGAGGACCTGGTGTTCCTGTGCGGTCACTATGAGGGCATTGACGAGAGGGCGCTGGAGCTGATCGTCACGGATCATCTCTCTGTGGGGGACTTTGTGCTCACGGGCGGAGAGCTTCCTGCCATGGTAATGATAGACTGTATCTCCAGGCTGGTGCCGGGCGTGCTGAACAATGAGGTGTCAGCAGAGGAGGAGTCCTTTCACGACAATCTGCTGGAATATCCGCAGTACACCAGGCCGGAGGTGTTCCGGGGCATGGCTGTTCCCGAAGTGCTCTTAAGCGGACATCACAAGAATATTGAAGAGTGGCGCAGGCAGCAGTCCATCAAACGCACCCTGGAGCGCCGCCCGGACCTGCTTGCCGGAGCCAGACTGACCCTAAAGGAGCACAAATATCTGGATTCCCTGGGGCAGGGAGAGGGCGGCATCGGGCAGCTGGAGGAGATCCTGGAAAGCTATGCGGAGTCCGCGGGAAGCGGGGAAGCAGCTCCCCGGATCAAACGCCGGGCCATGGCGGCGGCAAAGAAGCTGCTGGCTTCCGGGGAATGCACCCTGGAGGATGTGAAAAGCTTTTATAAAGTGTGTAGTTTAAAGATCAAATGGCTGAAACACAAATGATATCCGGTTATAAAATCCAGTACAACGCAAGCACGGCGTTGACAGAATCCTCAGAATATTGTACAATTTCATGAAAATACGCAAACGAAACAGGAGTTGATAATTTTGGACCTATCTGGTGACACGATCGCCATACGCTTAATTGTTATCATTATTTTACTGGGGCTCTCCGCCTTTTTCTCATCTTCGGAGACAGCCCTGACCACGGTTAATAAGATCCGCATCAGGAACCTGGCAGAGTCGGGCAATCAATCTGCCGTGTGGGTCATGAAGCTGGGGGAAGATCAGGGCAAGATGCTCAGTGCCATACTGATCGGCAACAACGTGGTCAACCTTTCCGCATCCTCCATGCTGACCGTACTGGCCACGGAGGTGTTCGGAAGCAGGGCGGCCGGTGCGGCCACAGGAATCCTGACCCTTTTGATCCTGATCTTTGGTGAGATCACCCCCAAGACCATCGCCACCCTGGAGGCGGAGAAGAATGCCCTCAGGTTCGGTCATGTGATCTATATCCTGATGGTCCTTCTCACACCGGTGATCGCAGCGGTGAACTGGATGTCCTTTGGCGTACTGAAGCTCCTCAACGTGGATCCCAACAAGCGGGGAGATGACATGACGGAGGACGAGCTGCGCACCATAGTGGAGGTGGGCCATGAAAAGGGCGTCATTGAGTCGGAAGAAAAAGAAATGATAAACAATGTGTTTGATCTGGGCGATTCTGTGGCCAAGGATATTATGGTTCCCAGGATTGATATGACGTTCATCAATGTGAATGCAGGCTTTGACGAGCTGCTGGAGGTGTTCCGCCAGGAGCGCTACACCCGCCTGCCCGTATACGAGGAAACCACGGACAACGTGGTGGGCATTATCAATATCAAGGACATGCTGCTGATCGAGGACAGGAAGCATTTTTCCATAGGCGACCATCTGCGGCAGCCTCTTTATACCTTTGAATCCAAAAAATTGTCCGAACTCATGGTGGAGATGAGGGGAACCTCCAACAACATTGTCATTGTCCTGGATGAGTACGGCGCAACGGCCGGCCTGATCACCCTGGAGGATATTCTGGAGGAGATCGTAGGGGACATCAGGGATGAGTATGATGAGGATGAGGAGGACGAGCTGGTTGCCCTGGGGGAGGACCAGTATCTGGTGGAAGGAGCCATGAAGTTGGATGACCTAAACCACAAGCTGGGATTGGAGCTGGCCTCTGAGGATTATGATTCCGTGGGAGGTCTGATCATTGACAAGCTGGAGCACCTTCCCGCCCAGGGAGAGGAAGTGGAGTGTGACGGAGTGCGCCTGGTGGTGGAGCAGGTGGATAAAAACCGCATTGACAAAATTCATCTTTACCTCCATTCCCACAGCGAAAAAGAAGAAGATTGATCGATAAAAAGCTTGCATTTTGGGACAATATATGATAGAATCAGATGTTGTGACAAGAAATAGATGGTCCTCTGTTACTGAAAGGCAGTGAATTTGATTTACCGCACATGGTATTAAGAACATCCAATAGATGAAGGAGGTTCACACGATGAACGACATTATTAAGAACATTGAAGCAGCTCAGCTGAAAGAAACCGTACCCGCATTCTGCGTTGGCGATACCGTAAAGGTATACAACAAGATCAAAGAGGGTAACCGCGAGAGAATCCAGATTTTCGAGGGAACTGTTATTAAAAGACAGAACGGCGGAGCAAGAGAGACATTTACCGTAAGGAAGAATTCCAATGGTATCGGCGTTGAGAAAACCTGGCCATTACATTCTCCCAGCGTTGACAACGTAGAAGTTGTTCGTAAGGGTAAAGTAAGACGTGCTAAGCTGAACTACTTAAGAGACAGGGTTGGTAAGGCTGCCAAGGTTAAAGAATCAGTTAAATAATCAGGTAGTTGAAACGGGAACAAGGGACAATGAAAATTGTCCCTTTCTTATTCTTTTGCAGCGCTGGCAACAGTGGGAGAAATGGGTGTGGTCCATGGAGTTTTATGTAAATGAAGATACGGCCTGGCTGCGCCGGATTGTGCACTGGGTTGTAAATGTGGTGATCGTGCTGGCCCTTGCCTGGTTTCTGGTATATGGCTTTTGTGCCCAGGTCCTTGTGTCGGGCAATTCCATGCAGCCGGTGCTGGCAGCCGATGACGTGGTGCTGGTAAACCGCCTTGCCTATGACGTGGGAAAGCCGGAACGGTTTGATATCGTGGTCTTTGAACGTGAGGACCGGAAAAAGAATGTAAAGCGGGTCATCGGGCTTCCGGGGGAGACCGTGCAGATCAAGGGCGGCTATGTATTTATTGACGGTGAGCTGCTGGAGGCCCCGGACGGACTGGAGCAGGTCTCCCTGGCCGGCCGTGCCGACACGCCGATCCAGCTGGAGGAGGACGAATACTTCCTGTTGGGCGATAACCGGGACAGCAGTGAGGACAGCCGCTTTTCCAACATTGGAAATGTAAAAAGAGAGCAGATACAGGGTAAGGTCTGGTTCCGCATCTATCCCTTACTCAAACTGGATCTGATCCGTTCAAAATAGAAGCTATAACCAAAAGCAGGAGACATATAGGAACAGGAAGCATATAAGAACAGGAGTTAACAAGGTATGAATATACAATGGTATCCCGGTCATATGACCAAGGCCAAACGGGCCATGAAAGAGGATATAAAGCTGATTGACCTGGTGATCGAACTGGTGGATGCCAGAGTGCCCCTTTCCAGCCGTAATCCGGACATTGACAGTCTGGCGGCAGGCAAGGCAAGGATGGTGCTTCTCAACAAATCAGACCTGGCGGATGAGCGCCTGAACGCCCAGTGGGCAGCCTGGTTTGAGGCAAAGGGTATTCATGTGGTAAAGATCGATGCCAGGAATAAGGGAACCTTAAAGCAGGTGCAGGGCGTGGTGCAGCAGGCATGCAGGGACAAGATCGAGCGCGACAGGAAGCGGGGCATCTTAAACCGCCCCATCCGTACCATGGTGGTGGGGATCCCCAATGTGGGCAAATCCACATTCATCAATTCCTTTGCAGGCAAGGCATGTGCCAAAACAGGCAACAAGCCCGGTGTGACAAAGGGAAATCAGTGGATCCGCCTGAACAAGACCCTGGAGCTTTTGGACACCCCGGGTATCCTCTGGCCTAGATTTGATGACCAGAGCGTGGGGCTTAAGCTGGCTCTCATCGGCTCCATCAATGACCAGATCCTTAACAAGGATGAACTGGCCGGACAGTGTATCCGCATATTGAAGGAGCAGTATCCCGGAACCCTTTTAAACCGGTTTGACCTGGAGACAGAGGATAAGGAGCCGGCCGCCATCCTGGAGGACATTGCAAGAGCGCGCTCATGCCTGATGAAGGGCGGGGAGCTGGATGTGGCAAGGGCATCAGCCCTTTTACTGGATGATTTCCGGGCAGGGAAACTGGGGCGTGTAACCCTGGAACAGCCCGGGGAATAAGGAGAGGATAACTGTGGCTGCAAGAGTACTAAAGGGAGAGAGACTGGAGAAGGAACTGGCCAGGCTGGAAGCCATGACCCAGTATGAAAAAGAATATGAAGCTTATGCCTATGTATGCGGCATTGACGAGGCGGGAAGAGGGCCGCTGGCAGGTCCGGTGGCGGCAGGCGCGGTGATCCTCCCAAAGGACTGCCGGATCCTGTACCTGAACGATTCCAAAAAACTTTCTGAAAAGCGGAGGGAGGAGTTGTTTGAGGAGATCAAGGAAAAGGCGGCAGCCTGGAGCGTGGGGATTGTGTCCCCTGCCAGGATCGATGAGATCAATATCCTACAGGCCACCTATGAAGCCATGAGGGATGCTGTGGGCCGGCTTGGCGTAACACCGGATGTGCTTCTCAATGACGCGGTCACCATACCGGGCCTTCCTATGAAGCAGGTGCCCATCATAAAAGGGGATGCAAAAAGTCTTTCCATCGCAGCTGCCAGCGTCCTGGCCAAGGTTACAAGGGACCATATGATGGCGGAATACGAGGAAATGTTCCCGGGCTACGGGTTTGCAAAGCACAAGGGCTACGGGACCGCGGCCCATATCCAGGCGATCAGGGAACTGGGACCATGTCCCATTCACAGAAGATCATTTATCAGGAATTTTGTGGAGCAGGAAGATGAATAAACGGGAAGTAGGCAGCTGCTATGAAGAACTGGCAGCTGTTTATTTACAGAAAAAAGGATACCGCGTCCTGGAGCGGAATTACCGCTGCAGACAGGGGGAGGTGGACCTGATCTGTACCCAGGGCCCCTGCCTGGTATTCGTGGAAGTCAAGTACCGGACAGACGGCCGCATGGGCGGCCCTCTTGAGGCAGTGGATAAGAGAAAGCAGAGGCGTATCCGCCAGGCTGCCGCCCATTATATGTACAGCCACGGTTTTGTTGAGGATTGTGCCTGCCGATTTGATGTGGTGGGGATCCTGGGAGAACGGGTCGAGCTGGTCCAGGATGCATTTTAGATATGCTTTGTAAGGAGATAATCGATGGCGATCAAATGGAACTATAAAAACAGCAATGATATATTTATTACCTGTGAGCAGGGCGGTGTGCCCTTTCTTTCTTTTAAGGCATTGGAACACACCAAAATGGTCATGAATGGGTTCTCCACCCGTCTGGGGGGTGCCAGCAAAGGAAAATTTGCCACCATGAATTTTTCCTACAGCAGAAAGGACGATCCCTCCCATGTCCTGGAGAATTTCACAAGAATGGCCGATGCCCTGGAGGTGGAGCGGGACAGGATGGTTGTCTCTTATCAGACACATACCGTAAATGTGCGCAGGGTGACGGAGGAAGACGAGGGGAAAGGCGTTATACGGGAACGGGACTACAGGGATGTGGACGGCCTGATCACCAATATACCGGGCATCACCCTGGTGACCTTTTACGCGGATTGTGTGCCTTTATATCTGGTGGACACAAGAAACCGCGCCATTGGCCTCAGCCACTCCGGGTGGAGGGGCACTGTAAAGAGGATGGGCCGGGTCACCATTGACGCCATGAAGGAGGCATACGGAACAAGGGCTGAAGATCTGGTGGTCTGCATTGGCCCCAGCATCTGCCGGGAATGCTTTGAAGTAGGTGAGGAGGTGGCGGAGGAGTTTAAGGCTGCCTTTGACAAAACACATTGGCAGGATCTCTTTTGCTTCAACGGAAAACCGGGCAAATACCAGATGGATCTGTGGAAGGCCAATGAGATCATTTTCAGGGAAGCCGGTGTTCCAAAGGAACAAATACATACCACCAATATCTGCACCATGTGCAACAGCGACTATCTGTTTTCCCACCGCAGGGTGGGAGAGGAGCGGGGAAACCTGGCCGCCTTTTTGTGCCTCCGGTGATCCGTTGAGGGCCATTGTGTGCGGGCTGCCGTTCAGGAGCGGCCATACCGGGCCGGTCCCCGCGGACCGTTTTTTATACCATAGGGAATTCCAGAGGAATTTCCCATGATATTAAAAAGCACAATCCACTCCATGGGGAACGGGTTGTGCTCTTTTTGGAAAGCCCTAACAGGCAGGGAGAAAAGCCTGTCTTATACTAATTTCTGGAAATACTCATATCCGCCGTTTTGGTATTTCTGCACCAGCTTCTGGATCTTCTCCGTTGGGGAGAGAGATGCGCTGATGGAGCGGTCATGGTTCAGGGCGTTGATGATAGCCGCCATATACTTGCTCATGTCAGCTTCCAGATACCATTCCCTCTTTAACAGTTCCTGGTTGCGGTAATTCAGGTTGGTGGTAATCACATAGTCCAGGTAGCCCTGGGTATAGAATTCGTCAAACTTCTCAAGGCCGTTGGTAAAGAGGCCGAAGGTACAGCATACAATGACCTTGCCTGCTTTGCGCTCCTTCAATTCCTTACAGGTATCCAGCATGCTCTCACCGGAAGAGATCATGTCGTCAATGATCAGGACAGTCTTTCCTTCCACGGAGGCACCAAGGAATTCATGGGCCACAATAGGGTTGCGTCCGTTAATAATCTGGGAATAATCACGGCGCTTGTAAAACATACCCATATCCACGCCCAGGTTGTTGGCCAGGTACACGGCCCGGTTCATGGCTCCCTCGTCAGGGCTGATGATCATCAGGTGCTCTTTGTCAATCTGGATGCTGGAGTCATGTGCAAAGAGACTCTTCACAAACTGATAAGTAGGCATGAAATTGTCAAAGCCGATAAGGGGGATGGCATTCTGCACGCGTGGGTCATGGGCATCAAAGGTGATGATGTTCTCCACTCCCATGGCTGCCAGCTCTTCAAGCCCCATGGCGCAGTCCAGGGATTCGCGCTTGCTGCGCTTGTGCTGACGGCTTTCGTATAAGAAAGGCATGATCACATTTACCCTGTGGGCTGTGGATACACAGGCACCGATCACCCGTTTTAAATCCTGGAAATGGTCATCCGGTGACATGTGGTTGGTATAGCCGCTGACCATGTAGGGAATGCTGTAGTTCATCACATCCACCATCACAAAGACATCGGTACCGCGGACGGATTCACCGATAACGGCCTTTCCTTCTCCTGTGCCGAATCTTGGGCAGCTGCAGGGAAGAAGGTAGGAATCCACGTCATAACCGCGGTAATGCAGATCCTCCTTGCGGCGCATAAGCTCTTCCATATCATTGCGTCTAAACTGTACAACATGGTCATTTACCTTGGATGCCAGTTCCTGACAGCTTTCCAGTGCAGCGATTTTTAGCGGCGCAACAGGAAGGGAATCGTTGAATACATAATTGTTAGCCATGATAGCTGTGCTCCTTTGTTAAATAAGTAAATAAATACTAATACTCGTATGTTGTCAAAATACCACATATGATTTATACCATTTTTTATTTGGCCCGGTCAAGGGGTTGCGGGTATTTCTTCAAAAAATACAAAATATTTTCAGAAAAAGAACTTGCCATTTACAAAAAAGGGCAATATTGTTATTATATAAGTTATATACTGATGGGATTGGTGCGGATTCAGAAAATGCTTTACAAGTAAGGGCACGTATAGTAAAATCAAGCGGATATGACTTTGCGCAGGTATTGTTTCATCCTGAAAACGGGCAGGCGCAGAAGGCGTGCATGGAAGGCGTGCCGGTGCAGAATATAGATATGAGGGGTATGAACCGGATGGAGTCTGGCAGGAAGACAGTGAGGACCAGCTGCGAGTGCTGTGGGAATTACGTATATGATGAGGAAAATGACTACTATATCTGTGAAGTGAATCTGGATGAGGATGAGATGGGACGCTTTCTGAGTAATACCATGTACCAGTGCCCTTATTATCAGTCCGGGGATGAATACCGGATCGTGCGCAAGCAGATATAGGCAGGGCAGATAAAAGAAAGCCGGATAAAAAAGCAGATACAGGCAGATTGAAAGAGAGGAAATAAGATGAGCAAACCAGTGGTTGCAATCGTGGGAAGGCCCAATGTGGGCAAGTCCACGTTGTTTAATGTGATAGCAGGAGATACCATCTCCATTGTAAAAGACACACCGGGAGTGACCAGGGACAGAATCTATGCTGACTGTAACTGGCTGGATATGAACTTTACACTGATCGACACAGGGGGGATCGAGCCTGACGCCAGGGATGTCATCCTTTCCCAGATGAGGGAGCAGGCGGAGATAGCCATTTCCACTGCGGATGTGATCATTTTTATCGTGGATGTGCGCCAGGGTCTGGTGGATTCCGATGCAAAGGTGGCGGACATGCTGCGCAAGTCCCATAAGCCTGTGGTGCTGGCCGTGAACAAGGTGGACAGCGTGGCCAAGTTTGGCAATGATGTCTTTGAATTCTATAACCTGGGGATCGGTGACCCTGTACCGGTATCGGCTGCTTCGCGCCTGGGGATCGGCGATCTGCTGGATGAGGTGGCAAAGCACTTTGACGGTACGCAGGCGGAGGAGGAAGATGATGACCGTCCGCGTATAGCGGTGGTGGGCAAGCCTAATGTAGGTAAATCTTCCATTATTAATAAGCTGCTGGGAGAAAACCGGGTGATTGTAAGCGACATTGCCGGCACCACCCGGGATGCGGTGGACACGGAGATCATTCACAACGGCACCCCCTATGTGTTTATTGATACGGCAGGACTGCGCCGCAAGAATAAAATCAAGGAAGAACTGGAGCGGTACAGCATCATCCGTACGGTTACGGCCGTGGAACGGGCTGATATTGTGGTGATTGTCATTGATGCCACCGAGGGCGTGACGGAGCAGGACGCCAAGATCGCAGGGATTGCCCACGAGCGGGGCAAGGGTGTGATCGTGGCGGTGAATAAGTGGGATGCCATTGAAAAGACGGATAAGACCATTTACGAGTACACCAATAAGATAAAGAATACATTATCCTTTATGCCCTATGCGGAATACATTTTTGTTTCCGCCCAGACAGGACAGCGCCTTCCAAAGCTGTTTGAGCTGATTGATGCGGTGCGCCAGAATCAGACACTGCGCGTGGCTACAGGAGTACTCAATGAGATCATGACGGAGGCGGTTGCCATGCAGCAGCCGCCGTCAGACAAGGGAAAAAGACTTAAGATTTACTATATGACCCAGGTGGCTGTGAAACCGCCCACATTCGTGATCTTTGTGAATGACAAGGAACTGATGCATTTTTCCTATACCAGATACCTGGAGAACCAGATCAGGAATGCCTTTGGATTCAAGGGAACTTCCCTAAAGTTTATTACCCGGGAACGCAAGGCAAAAGAGCAGTAAGCCAGACAAGGGGGGATAAAGGAATGGAACGTATCATATGTTTAGTTATGGGATATGTGTTTGGACTTTTTCAGACCGGTTATCTTTATGGCAAGTATAAGGGGATCGATATCCGCCAGCACGGAAGCGGAAACTCCGGAAGCACCAATGCCCTGAGGGTGATGGGAGTGAGGGCGGGACTCATTGTATTTCTGGGAGACTTTTTTAAGACAGTGATCCCCTGTTTTCTGGTAAGGATCCTGTTTGGAAGCCAGCCGGATTATCTTTATGTGTGGATTCTATACGCCGGATTCGGAGTCATACTGGGACATAACTTCCCGTTTTATCTGAATTTCAAAGGCGGTAAGGGAATTGCGGCAACTGCAGGAATTGTCACCTCCCTGGACTGGAGGCTGATGCTGCTGTGCCTGGCGGCATTTGTCCTGGTCGTGGCTGTGACCAGGTATGTATCCCTGGGATCTCTTATTGTATCCACCATTTTAGTGGTCTGGAATGTGGTGATGGGACAGATGGGAGCCTACGGACTGTCTGCTGCGGCCAGACCGGAATTTTATGGTATCTCCGCAGTGATCGCCGCCATGGCCTTCTGGAGGCACAGGGCCAATATTGTAAGGCTGGTGCAGGGCAAGGAGAATAAAGTAGGCGCAAAAAAGAAATAAATAACTGAAAATGGACGGTGAAGTTATGGCATCAATTGGTGTAATTGGAGCAGGTACATGGGGAACCGCGCTGGCTGTACTGCTGAGCGGCAACGGACATCAGGTGATCATCTGGTCGGCGATACCGGAGGAAGTGAGGGAACTTAAGAAAACACACACTCACAGGAATCTGCCGGATCTGCATATTCCGGAATCCATCGGATTCACAGAAGATCTGAAGGAAGCAATGGAGGACAGGGATCTTCTCATCCTGGCAGTGCCCTCAGTCTTTGTGCGCGGCACGGCGCAGAAGATGAAACCATATATCAAGAAAGGCCAGGTTATTACAAATGTGGCAAAGGGGATCGAAGAGAATACCCTTATGACATTGTCGCAGATCATTGAGGAAGAACTGCCGGAGGCTGAGGTTACAGTGCTTTCAGGACCCAGCCATGCGGAGGAGGTCAGCAAGGGTCTTCCCACCACCTGTGTCGCAGGCGCCCACAAAAAACATGTGGCGGAGTTTGTGCAGGGTATATTCATGAGCCAGGTGTTCCGCGTTTATACCAGCCCTGACATTCTGGGAATTGAACTGGGCGGAGCTTTAAAGAACGTGATCGCTCTGGCATCCGGCATGGCTGACGGTCTGGGCTACGGGGATAATACAAAGGCGGCCCTGATCACCAGGGGGATTGCGGAGATATCACGCCTGGGCACGGATATGGGAGGCAGGATGGAGACATTTGCAGGTCTTACGGGAATCGGGGACCTGATCGTTACCTGTGCCAGCATGCACAGCCGTAACCGGCGTGCCGGTATCCTCATTGGCAAAGGTTACACCATGGAGGAAGCCATGGCTGAGGTGAATATGGTGGTGGAAGGAGTATATTCCGCCAAGGCAGCCCTGGCCCTGTCCCGGCAGCACCATGTTTCCATGCCCATTGTGGAGCAGGTCAATGCCATCCTGTTTGGGGGTATGCCAGCCAAGGAGGCGGTGCTGGAGCTGATGCTCAGGGATAAGCGGATTGAAAACTCCGGATTGGAATGGGAAGAAGAGTAAGATCAGAGAGTGAAAACAAACATATTTTCCTGGGATAGCAGGGGAGGGAAGGCCTGAATATGGTCCCCTCCCCTAAAAATTGGTTCATTTTGAGGAAATACAGTAAATTTTAGGATAATTTTTCTGCAAATCCCTAAAATCGACTTAATATTTTCATGAAAAGGTTGACAATCTCTTCCGGACTACCTATAATATAGAAAGCTTTACATAGAAAGTCCATGATAATACAGCGATGCTATGGATCGTGGAACGTAAGGAAAAGCAAGAGGAGGAAACATTTATGAAGAAGAGATTATTTAGTCTTGGCCTGGCAGTGGCCATGGCAGCTTCCCTGACAGCGTGCGGAGGCTCCAAGACAGCAGAAACAACCACAGCAGCACCGGCTGCTGAGTCAAGTGCGGCAGGGGAAACCACAGCGGCAGGTGAGGCGGCAGAAACCACAGAAGCAGCCGGCGGCGTGATCAAGATCGGCGGAATTGGGCCGACTACCGGCGGTGCTGCAGTATACGGCCTGGCTGTTCAGCGCGGTGCCCAGCTGGCAGTGGATGAGATCAATGCCGCAGGCGGAATTAACGGTGCTCAGGTTGAGTTTAAATTTGAAGATGATGAGCATGACGCAGAGAAATCTGTCAATGCCTATAATACGTTAAAAGACTGGGGTATGCAGGCTCTTATGGGAACCGTTACCTCTGCTCCCTGTATTGCGGTTGCTGATAAGACGGCCTCTGACAACATGTTCCAGATCACACCATCCGGTTCTGCTGTAGAGTGTGCGGCAAACCCCAACGTATTCCGTATCTGCTTCTCCGATCCGGATCAGGGTGCAGCTTCCGCCAAGTACATTGGTGAGAACAAGCTGGCTTCCAAGATCGCTGTTATCTATGACAGCTCTGATGTATATTCCAGCGGTATCTATGAGAAGTTTGCTGAAGAATCCAAAAACCAGGGTCTTGAGATCGTTGCAGCAGAAGCATTTACCGCTGACAGCAACAAGGATTTCTCCACACAGTTACAGAAGGCAAAGGATGCAGGCGCCGAGCTGGTATTCCTGCCTATCTACTATACAGAGGCTTCCCTGATCTTACAGCAGGCTGACAAGACAGGATTTGCTCCTCAGTTCTTTGGATGCGATGGTATGGACGGTATCCTTCAGGTTCAGAACTTTGACACCAAGCTGGCAGAGGGCCTGATGCTTCTTACACCATTTGCAGCGGATGCTTCCGATGATTTGACCGTTAACTTTGTAAAGAGCTACAAGGATGCATACAATGAAGTTCCTGTACAGTTTGCAGCCGATGCCTATGATGCGATCTACGCCATCAAGGCAGCAATGGAAGATGCAGGCGTGACATCTGATATGGATGCAAGCGCTATCTGTGATGCACTTAAGACCTCTATGCTGAACATCAAGCTGGATGGACTGACCGGCGAGGGTATGACCTGGACAGAGGACGGCGAGCCTCATAAGGCACCTAAGGCTGTTAAGGTTGTGGACGGAGCTTACACAGCAATGTAATTGCAGCGATTGCAGATCATAATGCGAAACCCAACAGAGGGTTGTCTCGATGACAACCCTCTTGTTTATAGTAAGTTTCTGTGATATATTAATTTCAGTATTCTGCCGCTTCATAGTGGTAAATTAAAAAAGACTTCAGACAAAGAGGTGTAGGTATGGGCTTTATTAACTATTTGATCAACGGCGTCAGCCTGGGCAGTGTATATGCCATTATAGCTCTTGGGTATACAATGGTTTATGGGATCGCCAAAATGCTGAACTTCGCTCATGGCGATGTTATTATGATTGGCAGCTACGTGGTATTTGTCACGGTCAGCACCATGGGATTTCCTCCCATGGTAGGGGTACTGGTGGCAGTTCTGGCCTGTACGCTGCTGGGTATGACCATTGAGCGGATCGCTTATAAGCCCCTGCGCGGCGCCTCTCCTCTTGCAGTACTTATCACGGCCATTGGTGTCAGTTATCTGCTGCAGAATGTGGCACTGCTTATATTTGGTGCGGATACGAAGTCATTTACATCTGTTGTTACTATTCCGGCCATCAAACTGGCGGGCGGACAGATGACGATCACAGGGGAGACCATTGTCACCATTCTTTCCTGTATCGTTATTATGATCGGTCTGACCACATTTATCAACAAATCCAAGGCAGGGCAGGCCATGCTGGCTGTTTCGGAGGACCGTGGGGCAGCTACCCTGATGGGGATCAATGTCAACGGCACCATTGCCCTTACGTTTGCGATCGGCTCCGCACTGGCTGCCGTTGCAGGCGTGCTCCTGTGCTCGGCTTACCCGTCCCTGACTCCCTATACCGGTTCCATGCCGGGCATCAAAGCCTTTGTTGCTGCTGTGTTCGGCGGCATCGGCTCTATTCCCGGTGCATTTATTGGCGGGATCCTCCTGGGTGTAATCGAGATCCTTGCAAAAGCATACATATCCTCACAGATGTCGGACGCCATCGTGTTCTCTGTGCTGATCATTGTGCTGCTTGTAAAGCCCACCGGTATTCTGGGCAAGAAGATTAATGAGAAAGTGTAGGTGCCGGTATGAAGAGTAACGCAAAGCGTAAAACATTTATCAATAATATGATCACTTACGGAATGGTGGCGGCAGCCTATGTCATCATGCAGATCCTGGTGGGTACAGGCCATGTGTCCAGCCTGATGAAGGGACTTTTAGTTCCCTTCTGTATCTATGTGATCATGGCTGTTTCCCTGAACCTGACTGTTGGTATCCTGGGTGAGCTGAGCCTGGGCCATGCAGGATTTATGTGCGTGGGCGCATTTGCAGGCGCCCTGTTTTCCAAGTGTATGAAGGGGGTTATTGACCCCACCCTGGGAATGGTGATCGCCATTATCATCGGGGCTGTCACAGCAGCAGCCTTCGGCATACTGATCGGTATTCCGGTACTGCGCCTGAGAGGCGATTATCTGGCCATTGTAACCCTGGCATTCGGCGAGATCATCAAGAACCTGGTAAACGCCGTTTATCTGGGACGTGACACGGCAGGATTTCATATTTCCTTTAAGGATTCCATGTCCCTGAACCTGGAGGAGGGCGGCGAAGTGCTGATCAAGGGGGCCCAGGGAATTACAGGAACGCCCCAGACCGCTACCTTTACCATTGGAGTGATCCTGGTTCTGGTCACCCTGTTTATAGTGATCAATCTGGTGAATTCCAGAGCGGGACGCGCCATCATGGCGATCCGCGACAACCGGATCGCAGCAGAGTCCATTGGTATCAATATCACAAAATATAAGCTGCTGGCTTTCTCTGTTTCCGCAGGTCTGGCCGGTGTGGCGGGCGTACTGTACGCCCACAACCTGACCACCCTGACAGCGCTGCCCAAGAACTTTGGATACAACATGTCCATTATGATCCTAGTGTATGTGGTTCTGGGAGGCATTGGAAGTATCCGGGGATCGGTGATCGCAACCGTTATCCTCTACCTTCTTCCGGAAATGCTCAGGGGACTCAGCAACTACCGTATGCTCATGTATGCTGTGGTGCTGATCCTTGCCATGCTCTTTAACTCCGCGCCGCAGTTTGTGACCATGCGTGAGCGTGTGGCAGAGAAGTTCAGCAGGAAAGATAAGAATCCGGCAAAGGAGGCGGCATAACATGGCATTACTTGAAGTAAAGAATTTAAGCATTTCCTTTGGCGGACTTAAGGCAGTTGACAATTTCCAGATCAGTATTGATAAAGGGCAGCTCTATGGCCTGATCGGGCCTAACGGCGCCGGAAAGACCACGATCTTCAATCTGCTTACGGGCGTATATAAGCCGGATGCAGGAAGCATAGAGCTGGACGGCGTCAATGTAACGGGAAGAAAGACCACGGAGATCAATCAGGCAGGGATTGCAAGGACGTTCCAGAATATCCGTCTGTTTAAGGATCTGTCCGTGCTGGACAATGTAAAGGCGGGACTGCACAACCACTACAAATACTCCACGGCGGCAGGTATCTTCAGATTGCCAAGGTATTATAAGACAGAGAAGCAGATGGATGAAAAGGCCATGGAGCTGTTACATGTATTCGGGCTGGATCATGAATGTGATTACAAGGCATCCAACCTGCCATACGGCAAGCAGAGAAAGCTGGAGATAGCCAGGGCGCTTGCCACAAAACCCAAACTGCTTCTTTTGGACGAGCCTGCGGCAGGTATGAATCCCAACGAGACAGCAGAGCTTATGGAAACCATCCGTTTTGTGCGGGACAATTTTGATATGACGATCCTTCTCATTGAACACGATATGAAGCTGGTAAGCGGAATCTGTGAAGAACTGACCGTACTGAACTTTGGCCAGGTCCTTTGCCAGGGTGAGACCGGCATGGTCCTGCACAATCCGGAAGTAGTAAAAGCGTATCTTGGTGAATAGGAGGAGGGGTTATTATGGCTATGCTTGAAGTCAGAAACCTGGAAGTATACTATGGTGTGATCCAGGCCATAAAGGGAATCTCCTTTGATGTAAACCAGGGAGAGATCGTAGCGCTTATCGGTGCCAACGGGGCAGGAAAGACCACCACCCTGCACACCATTACCGGTCTGATCAGCGCAAAATCAGGAAAGATCATTTACGAGGGAACGGATATAACCAAGGTTCCCGGATATAAACTGGTCAATATGGGCATTGCCCATGTGCCGGAGGGCAGGAGAGTGTTTGCAACCCTTACGGTTCTTCAGAACCTGAAGATGGGAGCTTACACCAGGAAAGACAAGGAAGAGATAGACAGCACCCTTAAAATGATCTACAGCCGTTTCCCACGTTTGGAGGAGCGGAAGAATCAGCTGGCCGGAACCCTTTCCGGCGGCGAGCAGCAGATGCTTGCAATGGGGCGTGCCCTTATGAGCCATCCCAGGATGATTGTAATGGATGAGCCCTCCATGGGACTCTCACCCATTTACGTAAACGAGATCTTTGATATCATCCAGAAGATCAACGGGGACGGGACTACTGTGCTTTTAGTGGAACAGAATGCGAAGAAGGCCCTCTCCATCGCCAACCAGGCATATGTTCTGGAGACCGGCAATATCGCCCTCAGCGGGGATGCCGGGGAACTTATGAATAATGATCAGGTAAAGAAAGCATATCTCAGCGAGTAACATGTAAAGATATGGGACCTGACGGGGGAATGGGAACGGGGACCGGATCAAGACCGGTTCCTGTTTTTGTATTTCGGGAAAAACACTGCAGATGAATAAAGTTTATTTTACCCCATTTTTTAAAAAGTTTGGGGAGTCCGTTTTCGGATATTGAAATTGACCGCCATATATGCTATATATAGATTACCGCCTGTGATCGAGACAGTAACTTAACGATCAGAACACCTGGATTTTCACCCGGGTGTTTTATATTCTTGTTTACGCTCGGAGACTCCGAGCGTAAACTCTTCGGAAAGGAGGGAAGAGATGCTTGATAAAAGGGATTTAGAGATGATCCGTATTATTATGAAGGAAGAGATTTCGGCTTCTGAGGAACGCATGGATGTACGCATGGATGCACGTTTTGCAGAGCAGGAGAAGTGTATTGATGCACGTTTTACAGAGCAGGAGAAGTGTATTGATACACGTTTTGCAGAGCAGGAGAAGCGTATTGATACACGTTTTGCAGAGCAGGAGAAGCGCATGGATGCACGTTTTGCAGAGCAGGAGAAGCAGTTTAATAATCGTATAGAGGAGCTGTCTTTAGACTGGGATATACGTTTGGATCTGCGTTTTGCCGCTTCAGAGAACCTGATCCTTGGTGAATTGGACCGGGTGCACATGAATCTGCAGTCCCAGTTGGACGATATGCGCAGCAGATTGGATGAACTGACAGAGTATTACAGGATCAAGAAGCTGGATAATGTCAACCAGACACTTCTCCTGCAGATGATACAGGAAGTAGAGAGAAGGGTGGAAGCCCTGGAAAAGAAAAGTGCATAATCAGCCCGCAGTTTACAGCGGGCTGGAGTTCAGATATCTATCTAATCTTTGTTCTATTTTTGGTTTTATCCGTTGTTTCATATAATTATTCAAAGGTTCCCCTGCCCACTGAGGGTAATCCCATTTTATTAATATTAAGCAATAATTCTTTATCATACCCCTGATTCACAGCGCATATATTATAAAAGCATAGCAAGGGGGTATATTTATGGACAATTTTAATGTATACAAGGATATTCAAGCGAGAACAGGCGGAGAAATTTACATAGGCGTAGTAGGGCCGGTCCGGACAGGTAAATCTACCTTCATTAAGCGGTTCATGGAACTGCTGGTGCTTCCTGCCATGGAGGATGATAACCTGCGTAATCTAAGCCGGGATGAACTTCCCCAGAGTGCTGCCGGAAAGACCATCATGACAACGGAACCCAAATTTATTCCCAAAGAGGCGGCTAAGATCAGTCTTGCGGACGGCATTGAAGCCAAGGTGAGATTAATTGACTGTGTGGGATTTATGGTGGAAGGTGCCGCGGGCCATGTGGAGAACGGAGAGGAACGCCTGGTGAAAACACCATGGTTTGACTACGATATTCCCTTTACACAGGCAGCGGAATTAGGCACCAGAAAAGTCATCAACGACCACTCCACCATAGGGATCGTGGTGACCACAGACGGCTCCATTGGCGAGATCAAACGACCCGGGTACATGGCGGCTGAAAAGCAGACCATTGATGAACTTAAAAAGCTGGGAAAACCGTTTGTAGTCCTTCTCAATTCCATGAAACCATATTCCGATGAGACAGCCAAACTGGCCAGAGAGATGTCGGAAGGTTATGGCGTATCGGTGCTTCCGGTAAACTGTGAACAGCTGAAAAAAGATGATGTATTCCATATTCTGGAAAAGGTGCTGAAGGAATTTCCGGTAACGGAAATGGATTTCCATATTCCAAAGTGGCTGGAAATCCTGCCGGCTACCCATTGGCTGAAGGCCCAGGTCATTCAGGCTGCCAAGGGAGTGATCCAGAAGGTAAGCCATATGAAGGATGTTGCGGGTGAACTGGCTGAACAGCGCACCGATACCATCCGCTCTATGAATGTAAAAAATATGCAGATGGCGGACGGCCGCGTGGCCGTGCAGGTGGATATGGATGACAGCTACTATTACCAGATCCTCAGCGATTATGTAGGCCTGCCCATTGAGGGTGAATATCAGCTGATGCAGACACTCAGCAGCCTGGCCAACATGCAGAAGGAGTATGAGAAGGTACAGAATGCCCTGACCCAGGTGCGGTTAAAGGGCTATGGTGTTGTAACCCCGGAGCGCTCAGAGATTGTCCTGGATGAGCCGCAGGTAATCAAACACGGCAATAAATACGGGGTGAAAATGAAGGCTGAGGCGCCGTCCATCAACCTGATCAAAGCTCACATTGAGACGGAGATCGCCCCCATTGTAGGCAGCGAACAGCAGGCCCAGGATCTGATTACATATATTAAGGAAAATGCAAGGGAGAGCGATGACGGGATCTGGAACACCAATATTTTTGGAAAATCCATTGAGCAGATCGTGGAAGACGGGATCCAGGCAAAGGTTTCCCAGATGACAGAGGACTGCCAGTTAAAGCTTCAGGACACTCTCCAGAAGATCATCAATGACAGCAATGGCGGAATGATATGCATCATCATATGAAATCAACATTGGCCCAGGGAAATGTTGAAAGCATGACATTTCACAGAAAATTGTGTAAATATAACGATACTATTTGCATTCTTATTGAGAATATGGTATACTGTACCAAGAATTGACAGAATATTCGCGGAGTAAGACTATATAGTACGCAGAGGGGAGAATGCAGATGAAACTAACATTTATCGGGGCGGATCATGAGGTGACAGGGAGCTGCCATTTCCTGGAGGTTGGGGCGTCAAAGGTATTAATTGACTGTGGCATGGAACAGGGAAACAATGTCTATCAGAACGCGGAATTGCCTGTGAGCTACCGTGAGATCGACTATGTATTCCTGACCCATGCCCATATCGACCATGCAGGCATGCTGCCCTGGATCTATGCCAGGGGGTTCAGAGGACAGGTGATCGCCACTTATGCAACCGTGGATCTCTGTAATATCATGTTAAAGGACAGCGCCCACATACAGGAGATGGAGGCTGAGTGGAAGAACCGCAAGGCCCGCAGAGCCGGCCGCGTGGAGGTGGAAGCGCTCTATACAATGGAGGATGCGGAAAGCGTCCTGAAACATTTTGAGGGAGTGGCTTACGGCCAGGAGTTTAAACTTAATAACGACCTGACCCTGCGGTTTACAGACGTGGGCCATCTGCTGGGCTCTGCCTCCATTGAGATCTGGGCAACGGAGGACAAAAAGACAAAAAAGATCGTGTTTTCCGGTGATATCGGCAACAAGAACAAGCCTTTGATCAGGGATCCCCAATATATTAGTGAAGCGGATTATGTGGTCATGGAATCCACTTATGGCAACCGCTACCACAAAAAGGATGTCAACCATGTGGAAAGCCTGGCCCGTATCATCCAGGAAACACTGGACCGCAGCGGCAATGTCGTGATCCCCGCATTTGCAGTGGGGCGTACCCAGGAATTGCTGTATCTCATCCGCCACATCAAAGATGAGAAGCTGATCCAGGGGCATGACGGGTTTGAAGTTTATGTGGACAGTCCCCTGGCAGTGGAGGCCACCCATGTGTTTAAGGAGAATATGATGGAGTGTTATGATGCGGAAACCAAGGCATTGGTGGAACGCGGAATCAACCCCATTGATTTTCCGGGACTGAAGCTCTCCATCACCAGTGAAGAATCCAAAAACATCAACTTTGACATGACGCCTAAGGTGATTATATCTGCTGCCGGCATGTGTGATGCGGGACGCGTCCGCCACCATCTCAAGCACAACCTGTGGAGACAGGAGTGTTCCATTGTGTTTGCAGGTTACCAGGCGGAAGGTACCCTTGGCCGGGTGCTTCAGGACGGCGCCCAGACGGTGAAGATCTTTGGCGAGGAGATTGATGTCAGGGCTCATATTGAAACCATGGACGGCATCAGCGGCCATGCGGACAGGGACGGACTGATCACCTGGATCTCATCTTTTGAGAAACGACCTGGCTATGTATTTGTAGTCCACGGGGACGAGGAGTCCTGCACTTCGTTTGCAGATGTTCTTAACACCCAGCTGAAGCTGGCTGCCAGGGCACCCTACTCCGGTTCCCAGTATGACCTGATCAGGGGATGCTGGATCAAGGAGGCAGAACCTGTGCTGATCGAAAAAGAAACAGCAGCAAAACGTAAGGCAACCGGCGTGTATACGCGCCTTGTGGATGCGGGCAGGCTTCTTATGGATGTGATCAGCCGTAATCAGGGCGGCACAAATAAAGACCTGGTTCATTTTACAGAACAGATACTGGCCCTTTGTAATAAATGGGACAGGTAAAGACAGTACAGACAGGAGACATTGATACATGAGTAAAGTACAGATTTATACGGATGGTTCGGCCCGAGGCAATCCTGACGGCCCGGGAGGTTATGGGACAGTCCTGCATTTCACAGACAGCAAAGGACAGCTTCATGAGAAGACCATGTCCGGCGGTTATGTGCGCACCACCAACAACAGGATGGAGCTGATGGCCGCCATTGTGGGGCTGGAAGCGCTTAACAGGCCCTGTGAGGTACAGCTGTATTCCGATTCCAAGTATCTGACCGATGCGTTTAACCAGAGGTGGATCGACAGCTGGATCGCAAAGGGGTGGAACCGGGGGAAAAGTGGTCCGGTGAAAAATATTGACCTGTGGAAGCGTCTTTTAAAGGCAAAGGAACCGCACCGTGTGGAATTCATCTGGGTCAAAGGACATGCAGGCCATCCGCAGAATGAGCGCTGTGACCAGCTGGCAACTTCGGCAGCTGACGGCAGCGGACTAATGATAGACGAGGGTCTTGAAAATTGATTTTTCTCAACATACCTGGGGCTATGCCCCGGCGCTGAGGGAAAGGCCGATACAGACAGATAACTCCGGACCGTGATCCGGAGTTTCTTACATATCTCTTACAATCTATTACTCCTTTTGTCTGCATATTCCATTTCCCGATTTTTTGTGATAATGTTATTACAAGACAATGGCAGGGAAGTGTGACTATGAAAGATAAACGAATATGGATTGTGATTGGCTGCATTCTGGTCATAGGCACTGGTGTTACCCATTACACCAAATATTATGTGAAAAACCAGGCATCAGTAACAATGGAGGCAGCAGCATCGGCAGGTGATATCCCTGCAGGAGCACCCAACCCTGCGTCTGCTCCTGAAGTACAGGATAGGGCGGCGGAAGGAGGAGCGGCTCCAGGGGCGGCTGCGGGAGGAACGGCTGCAGAGAAAGCCGTTCCGTCTGAAAGGAGCTTAAGCTCGGCTGCATCGGCCCCCCCGGGACCCGGCGCAGCACCGGCGGCTGCGGCCGATGGAATGGAGGAGTCCCACGCAGATGAAACCATGGCTGCATCTGATGAGACAGGCGCTTCAACAGAGGCGGCAGAAGCAGAAGCTGCCCAGATATATTCAGATGATGATGTCCCGGTGGAGGCAGTACCCATATCGCCTCTTACAGGAGCCAAAAACGGGGAGATCAGGTCGTATCGGATGGTTGATTACAAGCAGCGCCTTATGGACCTGGATACCCAGATCCAGAAGATGCGGGAGCAGGAAACAGATTCCAATGTCTACTCTATCAAAACATCAGCCGAGACAGAACTGAAGATGTGGGAAAGCGAGATGAACACCATCTATAATTCACTTCTTGAGTCTCTGGGCGATGAGGAGGCTGCCAAACTGGCGGCAGAGCAGCAGGATTGGATGAAAAGCAGGGATGCCAAAGCGGCGGAGAGTTCAGGAAAGAACAGCGTATCAGTGGAGGGCATCGGATACGCGGCCACCCTGGTAAGTCTTACAAGGGACAGGGCATATGAGCTGGCCGGGCGGTATGAGGATGCAAACGGAGTGAAGACCGCTCCCAAGGAAGAAGCGTCCACCTCAGTGTCGGGCCAGTAGGCATAGGGAACGCAGATCCAACCAGATAGGATGAAGCTGGTAAACAGCGGGAAAATCAATGAAAATTCGTTGGTTTTCCCGCTTATTTTGTTAAGTGAGTCTTGATAAATATATGCCAATATGGTAAAATGACGGTTATGTAATTTATGATGTTATGATATGGAGGAAGATAAAGTGAAAGAACCACAGTACCGCGGCGTGAATGAGCTCCGCCGGATGTTCCTTGAATTCTTTGAGAGTAAGGGACATCTTGCAATGAAGAGCTTTTCCCTGGTCCCGCATAATGATAACAGTCTGCTTCTGATCAATTCAGGTATGGCCCCCTTAAAGCCATATTTTACCGGACAGGAGATTCCGCCCAGAAATCGGGTGACCACCTGCCAGAAGTGTATCCGTACCGGTGATATTGAGAATATTGGCAAGACGGCACGGCACGGCACCTTTTTTGAGATGCTGGGCAACTTTTCCTTTGGGGATTACTTTAAGCACGAGGCGATCCGGTGGACCTGGGAGTTCCTGACCGATGTGGTGGGACTGGATCCTGACAGGCTGTATCCCAGCGTGTATCTGGATGATGATGAAGCCTTTGAGATCTGGAACAAGGAGATTGGTATTCCTGCTGAGCGCATATTTAAATTCGGTAAGGAGGACAACTTTTGGGAGCATGGTTCAGGCCCCTGCGGTCCCTGTTCAGAGGTCTACTATGACAGGGGTGAGGCTTATGGATGCGGTAAGCCCGGATGTACGGTGGGCTGCGACTGCGACCGCTACATTGAAGTGTGGAATAATGTATTCACCCAGTTTGACAATGACGGACATGGGAATTATACGGAATTGGAGCATAAGAACATTGATACAGGCATGGGACTGGAGCGCCTGGCTGTTGTGGTCCAGGGCGTGGACTCCCTGTTTACAGTGGATACCAATAAGGCTCTGCTGGACCGCGTCTGCGAACTGGCTCATACACAGTACCAGAAGGACCATGAGACGGACGTATCCCTGCGTATTGTGGCAGATCATGTTAAATCCTGCACCTTTATGATTTCCGATGGTATCATGCCTTCCAACGAGGGCAGAGGTTATGTGCTGCGCCGCCTTCTGCGCCGTGCCGCACGCCATGGGAGAAAACTGGGGATTGAAGGAAAGTTCCTGGCGGACCTGTCCGGAACCGTAATAGAACTTTGCAAAGATGGATATCCTGAACTGGAGGAGAAGCAGGCCATGATCTTTAAGGTGCTCTCCGAGGAAGAGGACAAGTTCAATAAGACCATTGACCAGGGACTTATGATCCTGGGGGAGATGGAAGAGGAGATGCAAAGCGGCGGGGGAACAACCTTGTCCGGCGCCAACGCATTCAAATTATACGACACCTATGGCTTCCCGCTGGACCTGACAAAGGAGATCCTGGAGGAAAAGGGATACGGGGTGGATGAGGACGGATTTACTGCCTCTATGAAAGAGCAGAAGGATAAGGCCAGAAAAGCCCGCAAGACTACCAACTATATGGGAGCTGATGTGACTGTCTATCAGTCCATCGATCCGGCGATCACAACAGAGTTTATCGGCTATGACAAGCTGACTGCTGATTCCAGGATTTCGGTCCTGACCACGGAGGACGAGCTGGTCCAGGCCCTCACCGATGGACAGAAGGGGACCATTATTGTGGATCAGACTCCTTTCTACGGCACTATGGGCGGACAGCAGGGCGATGTGGGTGTGATCACCAGCCCGGACGGAGCGTTTAAGGTGGAGGATACCATTCATCTGCAGGGCGGCAAAGTGGGCCATGTGGGCGTTATGACAAAGGGAATGTTCCAGGTGGATGATGCAGTCACCCTGTCGGTCTGCGAAAAGAACCGCGCCCTTATCTGTAAGAACCACAGTGCGACCCACCTTCTCCAGAAGGCTTTGCGGATCGTTCTGGGAGGCCACGTGGAGCAGGCTGGTTCCTATGTGGATGCAGGCAGGCTCCGTTTCGACTTTACACATTTCTCAGCCATGACTGCTGAAGAGATCAAGAAAGTGGAAGACCTGGTCAATGAGGAGATCCAGGCTGCCCTCCCTGTCATGACCGAGATCATGACCCTGGAGGAAGCCAAAAAGACAGGCGCCATGGCCCTGTTCGGCGAGAAGTACGGTGACAGTGTGCGTGTAGTTGAGATGGGTGATTTCTCCACCGAACTTTGCGGCGGCACCCATGTTGCCAATACCAGCAACATTGCCTCGTTTAAGATCCTCTCAGAGACAGGCATTGCCGCTGGAGTAAGGCGTATTGAGGCCCTTACCTCAGAGGGGCTGATGAAGCATTATGAGGAGGTTGAGGCCGAGCTTCATGAGGCGGCCAGGACCGCTAAGACAACCCCCGCTTCTCTCACTACCAAGATAGAGGCCCTGCTGGATGAGATCAAGTCCCTTCACGCTGAGAACGAGAAGTTAAAGAGCAAACTGGCTAAGGACTCCCTGGGAGATGTAATGAGCCAGGTAAGGGAAGTAAACGGGGTTAAGGTTCTGGCTTCCAGAGTGGCGGGAGTGGATATGAACGGCCTGCGTGGCCTGGGCGACCAGTTAAAGGATAAATTAGGCGAGGGTGTGGTTGTAATTGCGTCTGAACAGGACGGCAAGGTGAACCTGATGGCAACCGCAACCGATGGTGCCCAGAAGCAGGGCGCCCATGCAGGAAACCTGATCAAGGCCATTGCCGGTCTTGTGGGCGGAGGTGGCGGCGGCCGTCCCAATATGGCTCAGGCAGGAGGAAAGAATCCTGCAGGCATTGAGGATGCCCTTAAGAAGGCCGTTGAAGTGGTTCAGGAACAGACAAAATAGCCCCGATCACCAAAAAAATGCAAAATAACTGTAAGAATTATAAATTTATTCTTGACGTATGGTATTTTTATGCTATAATCATAGCAGTGCGAAAAATACCCAAACAGTTGTATTATGCACAATTACACAACTGGAGGGAGGTTAGGTGTGAGCGATGTCAAACGTAATTGTTAAAGATAACGAGAGCTTAGACAGTGCTTTACGCAGATTCAAAAGAAACTGTGCAAAGGCTGGCATTCAGCAGGAAATTCGTAAGAGAGAGCATTACGAGAAGCCAAGCGTAAGACGTAAGAAAAAGTCTGAAGCTGCTCGTAAGCGTAAATACAACTAATCCGTAATCCGGATTAGCTTGTTAGGTGTAAGAGAAATCAGCTGGTTACCGTGATCCGTCACGGCGGCCAGCTGTTTTTTTCGCGTTTAAACGCACATAAGGGCGGAGTTCCGTTTTGTGGAATCATCCGCCCTCATTTTTATGATTCTATTTCCTTCAGGCTGCAGCCCGGCTCCGCCACCATGGAATAGTTGGTATGATATATAACAAAACCGGGAGCCGAACCGGCTACTTTTTTAATATTCTTCTTCTGGATATAGTCGATCTCCACCTTATCATTGTCCCGGCCTTTTGAATAGTAGGCGGCCAGGGAGCCGGCTTCCTCAAAGACACGGTCGGGAAGTTCCGCCTTTCCCTCGGACCTGACGATCACATGGGAACCGGGAATGCCTTTGGCGTGGAACCACCAGTCGTTTCCGGTGGCCAGTTTAAAGGTCAGTTCCTCATTCTGGTAGTTGTTCTTCCCCACGTAGATGTGGTAGCCGTCTGATGAGAGATAATGGAAGGGTCTGCTGGTGACCTTGGGCTTTTTATCGCTGGGCCTGCGCTTCTTTACATAACCGTACTCCATCAGTTCTTCCTTGATCTGGACCAGATCGTCCTCACCCCGCGCAATATCCAGGGAGGAGCTGATGGACTCCAGATGGTCGATCTCAGCTTTTGTCTCCAGGGTCAGGCCGGCGAGGGCTTCATAGGTCCGCTTCAGCTTGTTGTATTTGTCAAAATGCTTCTTTGCATTGTCCTTGGCTGAAAGCTGGGGATCCAGGGGGATGGTGATCTCTTCATTGGTGTAATAGTTGAGGCAGCGAAATGACGTTTCGCCTCCCACAAGCTCATAACCATAGGTGTTGAGCAGTTCTCCGTAAATTCGGTATTTTTCCTTTTTTTCCGTGTCCTTCAGCTGCTTGAGCTGCAGGTCGTATTTCTTGTAATTGCGCTCCAGCGCGGTCTGGACAATCCGGCGCAGATCTGAGGATTTCTGGCGGATCCTGGTGACCATGTCGCGGGAGGAATAGTAGTTCTCCAAAAGATTGCTGATGGAGGGGATGGTCTCCATGCGGTACTGTGCCCCCTCATAGCAGGTCAGGGGAAATGCCCCATACTCCACAGGTCCATCGGCATCATATATGATGGTCGGGGAAAAATGACCGTCACGTACATCCTCCATCACCAGGCTGAAGGTGCGGTGCAGGTGGATCATCTCAGTCTCGGTAAGCTCATTGGCGGATTGGTCTGAATCAATGGATGCCAGATGGCATATCTCCTCCGCCATGATGGGGCTGATGCCTGTAAGACGGTTGTAAAGGGCTTTTTGTACGGTCATGGGCGCGGCGCCGATAGCGCGGGCAAAATCCTGGGCAGAGATGGTGAGAGGGTCTTCCTTTGCCATGGTCTGGGGGATAAAGTAGGCCCTTCCGGGAAGGACTTCACGAACCGAACTTACCTGGGCGGACACATGCTTGATGCTGTCGATAATGGTTTGGTCTTCTTTGCAGAAAATAATGTTGCTGTGCTTTCCCATGATCTCTACGATCAGTTTTTTCCTGCAAAGGTCCCCCATTTCATCCAGGTGCTCCAGTTCAAACTGGATGATGCGTTCCAGGCCGGGCTGGCTGACCGTTACGATCCTTGCGCTGCCGATGTGCTTTCGCAGCAGCATGCAAAAGCCCGGGGCCGTCATGGGACTGGGTTTGTTCCCTGCCGTGAGATAGATCAGGGGAAGGCTTGCGCTGGCGGAAATCTGAAGCCTGTAATTCTCCTTGTTATTTTTAATGGCAATGAGCAGTTCGTCCTTTTCGGGCTGGGCGATCTTGGAGATGCGTCCTCCCTCCAGGGTGTTCTTAAACTCATGTACCAGGCTGGCTATGGTAATACCGTCAAATGCCATAAATACACACTCCTGTCAGGCCTGTTTTGGCAGGAAGGCCCGGTAAAAAAGAGCCTGTCCATGGCCATGGCCATTGATTATAAGGATATCATAAAATGGGGCATAAGAAAAGGGCAAGAATTTTTCTTACAATACACTGGTTGACTTGAATCCCCAGATGAATTATAATACTATCTAACTATGGATAAAAGCGAAAGAGAGGCACTCGTTATGTTAAAAAGCATGACTGGTTTCGGCAGGTGCGAGAATATAACCGATGAATATAAGATTTCTGTCGAAATGAAGGCCGTGAATCACAGATATCTGGATCTGAGTATTAAGATGCCAAAGAAGTTCAATTATTTTGAAGCTTCGATCAGGACCCTTCTTAAGAAATATATCCAGAGAGGAAAGGTTGACCTGTTCATCAATTACGAGGATTATACAGAGGGCAACCTGTGCCTTAAGTATAACCGGGCGCTGGCAGCTGAATATATGGACTATTTCAACAGGATGGCAGAAGAATTTGACATACAAAATGACGTCAAGGTCTCCACACTTGCCAAGTTTCCGGAGGTCTTCTCCATGGAGCAGGTTCCGGATGATGAGGAGCATCTTTGGGAGATCCTGTCCGTTGCCCTTGAGGAGGCGGCTGAAACGTTCGTCCGGTCCAGGGAAGCGGAGGGTGAGCATTTAAAGAAAGACCTGTTAGGAAAACTGGATTACATGACCGGTCTGGTGGACTACATTGAGGAGCGTTCGCCCCAGATACTTGGGGAGTACCGGGCCAAGCTGGAGTCAAAGGTGCAGGACCTGTTAAGCACAACGGCCATTGACGAGGGAAGGATTGCGGCTGAAGTTACAATCTTTGCGGATAAGATCTGCGTGGACGAGGAGACCGTTCGTCTCAGAAGTCATATTGAAAATACAAAGCAGGAACTCTTAAGCGGGGAAAGCATTGGCCGCAAGCTGGATTTCATCGCCCAGGAGATGAACCGGGAAGCCAATACCATCCTGTCTAAATCCACGGATCTCTCCATTTCGGACAAGGCAATTGCTCTGAAGACCGAGATTGAGAAAGTCAGGGAGCAGATACAGAATATTGAATAGGCTGATACCATCAGAACATTGAAAAGTCAGGGGAGTATACCATGAGCCATCAGGGAATATTAGTGGTTGTATCCGGGTTTTCCGGTGCAGGCAAGGGAACACTTATGAAGGAACTGCTGAAGCAGTATGACAACTATGCGCTGTCTGTATCAGCTACCACAAGACAGCCAAGGGAAGGCGAGAGGGATGGGGAGGATTATTTCTTTGTATCCAGGGAGCATTTCCAACAGATGATAGAGGAGAACAAACTGGTGGAGTATGCCCAGTATGTGAACCATTACTACGGGACTCCCAAGGAGTACGTTGACAAGAAGATGTCCGAGGGCAAGGACGTGATCCTGGAGATCGAGATCCAGGGCGCGCTGAAGGTGAAGAAACGCTTCCCTGACGCCCTGCTTTTGTTTGTGACACCGCCCAGCGCGGAGGAACTGCGCCGCCGCCTGGTAGGGAGAGGAACAGAGACCATAGAGGTGATCAATGCAAGGCTGCGCCGCGCGGCTGAGGAAGCGGCAGGCATGGAGGCATACGACTATCTGCTGATCAATGATGAGATCCAGCCCTGTGTGGAGCAGATGCATCAGCTGATCCAGCTTCAGCACAGCAAGACATCTTACCATCTGGATTTCCTCAGCAGGATGCGGGAGGATCTCTACCACCTGGATGACAGGTGATCAAATATAAAAACTGAAAGGGGAATGTAATATGTTACATCCATCATACACAGATTTAATTGACGTAGTAAACAGCGATATCGAGCCGGGAGAGCAGCCGGTTGTACAGAGCCGCTATTCCATCGTGATAGCAGCCTCCAGAAGGGCCAGACAGATCATCGGAGGGGAGGACCCCATGGTGGCCGGTGCGGCAGGGAAGAAGCCCTTATCCATTGCTATTGATGAACTGTATCATCAGAAGGTAAAGATCCTTCCTGAAGAGGAAGAAGTGTCAGAGGAAGATCAGGACCAGAACCAGAACGCATAAAATCATAAGCCGTCTCCTGTACAGTGCAGCAGACAGGGTCATGCCCGGTGCTGCGCTGGAGCCTGTTTGAACATCCGTTCCCCAAGTGTGACACACCTTTGGCGGAAAGAGGATTTCAGACATGCCCTAAGACAGGGATGGCTTAAATGTTTATTAGGAGTAAATTTTATATATGGAAAACATAAAATTATTTTGTGTATCCCTGGGATGCGACAAGAACCTTGTGGATACGGAGAAAATGCTGGGGCTGTTAAACGGCCTGGGCCTTACCTTTACAGATGATGAGACTGAGGCGGATGTGATCCTTGTCAATACATGCTGCTTTATCGGGGATGCCAAGGAGGAGAGCGTCAACACGATCCTGGAAATGGCCCGGTACAGGGAGGAGGGGCGGTGCAGGGCGCTGATCGTGGCAGGCTGCCTGGCTCAGAGATATAAGCAGGAGATCCTTGACGAGATACCGGAGGTGGACGCCATTTTGGGAACCACTTCCTATGAGGAGATAGCCAAAGTGCTGGAGCAGGTCCTGGAAGGGGAAGATAATACTCATATTGCCTGTTTCCATGGACTGGAGGAACTGCCTGACGCCAAGGCCAAGCGCGTGGTGACCACCGGAGGATATTATGCATTTTTAAAGATTTCTGAAGGATGTGATAAGCGCTGCACCTACTGCATCATCCCTTATCTCAGAGGACCTTACCGCAGCGTACCCATAGAAGAACTGGTGGAGGAGGCATCCCAGCTGGCCAGGGACGGGGTAAAGGAACTGATCCTGGTGGCCCAGGAGACAACTCTATACGGAAAGGATATCTATGGTGAGAAATCCCTTCCAAGGCTTCTCCATGAGCTTGGAAAGATCCCGGGCATCCAGTGGATCCGGATCCAGTACTGTTATCCGGAGGAAATTACGGACGAGCTGATCGAGGCCATACGGACCGAGGAAAAGGTGTGCCATTACCTGGATATCCCCATCCAGCATGCCAGCGACCGGATCTTAAAGCGCATGGGCCGCAAGACCAACCGGGCAGAGCTGACCGAGCGGATAGGCAGCCTTCGCCGTGCCGTGCCGGATATCGCTCTCAGGACCACCCTGATCTCCGGGTTCCCGGGAGAGACGGAGAGCGACCATGAGGAACTGATGGACTTTGTCAATGAGATGGAGTTTGAGCGTTTGGGTGTATTTACCTACTCCGCAGAGGAGGATACGCCAGCCTATTCCTATCCGGACCAGGTGCCTCAGGAGCTGAAGGAGGAGCGCAGGGGCGAACTGATGGAACTGCAGCAGGACATTGCCTTTGAGCACTGTGAAAATATGGTGGGGCAGGTGCTGACGGTCCTGATCGAGGGCAAAGTGGTGGATGAGCCGGTCTATGTGGGAAGGACTTACATGGATGCACCTAATGTGGACGGAATGATATTTGTGAGTACAGATACGGTTTCCCGGTCCGGTCAGGCGGGAAACGGTGTGGAACTGATGTCCGGCGACTTTGTAAGGGTAAAGGTGACAGGAGCCGCTGAATATGATCTGATAGGAGAGGTGTATGATGAATCTGCCCAATAAACTGACGATTATAAGAGTGTGTATGATTCCTTTTTTTGTAGCCGCATTGCTGTTTGACCATGGCAATAACTATACCATGCGTATTGTAGCAAATGTCCTGTTTATTGTAGCCAGTCTTACGGACCTGTTTGACGGCAAGATTGCCAGGAAATACAATCTGGTGACTAATTTCGGCAAATTCATGGACCCTTTGGCAGATAAACTGCTGGTCTGTTCCGCCCTGATCTGCCTTATTGAGCTGGGACAGCTTCCGGCCTGGGTCGTGATCATTATCATCAGCCGTGAGTTCATTATCAGCGGGTTCCGTCTGGTGGCCGCGGATAACGGGGTGGTCATAGCTGCCAGCTACTGGGGGAAGTTTAAGACTACCTTTCAGATGATCGCTGTTATCCTGCTTATTTTTAATATCCCTGCCCTGGGCATGGTGACCAATATCACTGTGGTCATAGCCGTGGCCCTGACCATCATTTCACTGGTGGATTATGTGGCAAAGAATTATAAGATCCTTACAGAGGGGGGCATGTAGGATGACGGTAGAGCTGATTTCCGTGGGTACGGAACTGCTGATGGGCAATATTGTGAACAGTAATACCCAGTTTCTGGCAGAAAAATGTGCCATGCTTGGTCTGGACATGTATTACCAGGTGACGGTTGGAGATAATTACGGACGTATGAAGGAGGTTGTCAAGACAGCCCTGGGGCGTTCCGACATCATCATACTTACAGGCGGACTGGGCCCCACGGAGGATGATCTGACCAAGGAAGTGTGCGCAGATGTCATGGGCATGGAACTGGTGGAGGATCTTCATACCAGAAAACATCTTGAAGCATTTTTTGAACATAACATATACAGGGAAATACCGGATAACAACTGGAAGATGGCCACCGTGCCCTCCGGCGCCCTGGTGCTGGACAACGGCAACGGCATGGCGCCGGGACTGATACTGGAAAAGGACGGCAAGGCCGCCATCCTCCTTCCCGGACCGCCGGGAGAACTGTACCCCATGTTTGAACAGCAGGTATTTCCATGGCTGTCCGGGCGCCAGCAGTCTGTTCTGGTATCCAGGATGGTAAAAATATGCGGGTGCGGGGAGAGCCAGGTGGAGGAAAGGATTCTGGACCTGATCGACAGTCAGACGAATCCTACCATTGCAACTTATGCCAAGACGGCGGAGGTACACCTGCGCATCACTGCCAGGGGCGCCACGGAGGAAGAGGCCGGCCGGCTGATTGAGCCTGTGCTGGAGGAAGTCAAGGACAGGTTTAAAGAAAAGATCTACACCACGGATGAACACGTGAACCTGGAGACAGCGGTGGTGGAACTCCTTAAGAAACACCGCTTTACCATTTCCACGGCTGAATCATGCACAGGGGGAATGGTGGCTGCAAAGCTGGTAAACGTATCCGGAGTTTCCCAAGTATTTATGCAGGGAATGGTCACCTACTCCAATGAAGCCAAGATGGGACTGCTGGGAGTGAAGGAGGACACGCTGAGAACTTACGGAGCGGTCAGCGAAGAGACCGCAAAGGAGATGGCCTCAGGGGGCGCTGCCGCCAGCGGCACTGATGTGTGTGTTGCCATCACCGGCCTTGCAGGCCCTGAGGGAGGCACGGACAGGAAACCGGTGGGCCTGGTATATATGGCATGCTGCATACAGGGAAATGTGGCTGTGAGGGAATATCATTTTAAGGGCAACAGGGATAAGATACGGGAACAATCCATGATGAAAGCCCTGGACCTGGTGCGCCTGTGCATACTGGATCATGAGGCATCCAGATAATATAAATCACGGAGGCGTTTGAATTTTGGAATCAAGAAGAATCAAAAGACAGCTGTCAGCGGCCTGCAATTACTCCTATACGCGGCTGGCCCTGAATTATTATATGTACTACGAGACATCGCTTGAGGATTCGCTGTTAGGCGGCCGGCTGGCTCCTCTGGGGACTTGTTTTCATGCTCTTTTAAAGGGGTTCCTGGATGGAAACCATGATGTGGACCGCCTGGAGGAACTGAGAAACCGGGTGACCTGCGAGATGGAGGCGGCCACGGCATATACGGATGTATTCCAGGCATATGAATATGTGCTGAACCGTCTGGAAGGCCGTTATGCGCCCCAGCTTCTGGGAGCGGAGGCAGGGGCAGCCCATGAGGATGATATGACGCAGCGCATCATGGACTATATCACGGAAACGGATGAGGCCATGACCATCAATGAACGGATCCGCCTTGTTTTGGGCCAGCTTCCTGTGCGCATGACAAAGCATAAGTTTTTTTCCCTGGTGGAGGAAGGCATGTCCGTCTATAAAGGGGGAAGCAGGGAGGGCTTAAAGGATATGATCTATATCCTGCGCTCCGAGGCATTGTTAAATACCCCAAAGGACATGGTGACCGGGTATGAACAGCTCCACTCCATTTTGGAGGAATTTAAGGGGGCCGACTACAAGGGGATGGAGCCGGAACAGTTCCGCCATCTCACCCAGCAGATGACGGACGCGGGCAGAATCCTGATGGAGGACACTGCCCGGCTTATGCTGCTTATGGAATTGGTAAATGACCTGTATGTGCTTCTTATATCCAGGGACTGCGCCATGATGGAGGTATCCGAGGAGCAGCGCCTGAACGCCATACTTTCCACTGTTCTTTCTCTGTTTGAGGAGGGAAAGAACCAGCCGATCCCGGAAACCGTGACGGACAGCCTGCCACATCTTGAGGGAAAGCAGGAAACATATTTTGAGCAGTGGATGCAGGACGGACTTTGCGCCCGGGAACTGCAGGAGATGAAAAAGCAGGAAGGGGATGCAAAAAAACTGTACCAGGTGGAGCTGCTTTTGTCAGGCAGTTCCTTTATGTCCCTGAATCCCTCCGGGCCGGAGGCGGATCAAACCGTGGACAGCGCTGTGCTCAAAGGGGAATTGGATCTCCTTTTTGAGGAACTGGCACGTTCCTTTGAAGGCCAGCCTAAAGTGCTGGTCCGGGCCATTATGGCCAAGGTCCTTTCCTGCCTTCCTGTTTTCTTTGAATCTCTGGATGAGGTGCGGGAATATGTAAAAAACAGTCTTGTAAGCTGTACGGATGAAATGGAGAAAGCCGTTACCATGAAGCTGATCGGCGATATGATGGAAGAGTAAAAAACTGTGGTCTGATGGATGAAACGCAGTAAGGCAGGGAGTGGATTTATGCGCTGGTGGAAGCATTTGTATATGGGGGACAGGGCCATGAAAAACAGGCCTAATGTCCTTAGAGGGATCCGGGAGGGAAAGGTAATGCCGGACACTTATGTGATTACTCTTCCTGAGAGTGGGAATCATATACTTGACATACGTCCTGTGCTGCTTTTGAAAAAGGAGGAGCGGGAGGAGGATAAGTTTCTGGTCCTGGGGGTGGCCAGCGGATACGGTGAAGCGGCTGAGGTGGTGCGTACCATGGTGGACGATATGTTCCGTCTCACAGGGACCTTTGACTGGAATGCCTTTATGCGCTGCCTGGACGATGGGGACGGGAAGGCTGCGTCCGGGGAAAGTGCTCATTGCGAGGAGGCACAATGATTCATATTCTGCTTATGATATTGAAAATAATCGGAATCATCCTGCTGGTGATCCTGGGGCTCCTGCTCTTTGTCCTGCTGGTGGTTTTGTTTGTCCCGGTGCGCTATAAGCTGGAGGGCGCCTGGCATGGAAAGCCGGAGGGCGTGCTGAGAGCCGGCTGGTTTCTGCATATCCTGTCATTTCGGGCCCTTTACACAAGAGAGGGCGGTCTTAAGATGATCTTTAAGGTCTTTGGCTTTGACCTGCTGAAAGAGCGGAAACGCGGCGTGGCAGAAGCAGTGGAGCATGGCGCAGAGGATTTGATGGGGGACGAGGAACAGAGCCTGTATGACGAACTCCAGGAGGATGAGGCCAGATACAGGAAAGCGGCCCGGGAGAGGGCTTCCAAACCATCGGACAGTCCGGACGGAACAGAACTTGGGGATGGATCTTCTGGGACTATCTCCAGTGGGGACGGTCATAAAGGGGATGACACGTCAGGGAATGACACGCCGGGGAATGATGTGACAAAAGACACACCGACCCGGGATCAGTCAGGCGGGATCTTTGGTAAACTCCGGTCATTGCAGGAGCGCATAGCAGCCGGGATAAAGGGCTTGTGGGAGAAACTTAAGTTTTCTTTTGCCGGATTTTGTGGTAAGCTAAAAGGGATACAGGCCTTTGTACAGGATAAAAAACAGTGGTTGGAGGATGAAAGGAACCAGGCATCCATCAAACTTCTTTTTAGGCAGACCAGACGTCTTATAGCCCATATATGGCCGGTAAAAGGAAAGGGAACCCTTACCTTTGGCTTCGATGACCCGTATACCACAGGCCAGGTGCTTCAGGCAGTGAGCCTGATCTACCCTTTTTACCATAAGCAGCTGACCGTGCGCCCTGTGTTTGATGAAAAAGTACTGGATGCAGAGGGAAGCTTCAGGGGACGGATACGGCTGGCCGTGGTTTTGTGGCTGGCGTTTCAGGTTTATCTGGATAAACATACCCGCAGGATGATCCGCGGTTTTATAAAATAAAAGAGAAGAGGACATACTATGGCAGAGAATCAGTTCACATCTACAATAGAGACATTATTCAAGGGCATGGACCAGTTTGTCACCACAAAGACCGTGGTGGGGGAACCTGTGCAGGTTGGAGAGACCATTATTGTCCCACTCATTGACGTAACCTGCGGAATGGCGGCCGGAGCATTTGCGGAAGGAAGCAAGCAGAAGCAAAGGGGCGGCGGCGGTATGAGCGCCAAGATGAGTCCAAGTGCCGTGCTGGTGATCCAGAACGGGGTCACTAAGCTGGTAAATGTAAAGAACCAGGATGCCATCACCAAGGTGATCGATATGGCTCCTGATTTTATCAATAAGTTTATGGGCGGCAAACCGGCTGTGTCGGAGGAGACCGTGCAGGCGGCTAAGGATACGGCTGCTGCCTATGACACCGGAAAGACCGAGCATGTGGATCTATAGGATGGGCGTAAACAGGCGCAGCGTGGCAGGTTAAGTGTCACGCTGTTTTTTGGTCTGCAGCCATGAGAGGGAGAAAAGTTGGTCAAAGTGGTCAAAGTTTGCAGACACCCTCTTGCCATTCGTTTACAATTGGGCGAAGGAGCCTTATGCTGACGCCGGGCTGCCGCATTGAACTGGATACCTCGGAAAAGAACCTGCTGGCAGCCTCTGTGGCAGCTCACGGTCTGTAAATACAACAAGTCAGGAAAAGGAGGATAAAATAATAATGCAGAGGATCGAAACCGTTACTATTATCGGACTGGGAAGAACCGCCAGGGCCGCTGCTGCCTATCTTATGGACAAAGGAGTACATGTAACCATGTGGGGGCGCAGCAGGGACCGTGTAAATGAAATCCGGGAGCATGGGATGGAAATTACAGGCTGCTGCATGGGACACTACTGCCCGGAAACAACAGATGACCTGGCGCAGGGGCTGGAGCATGCACAGCTGGTCCTTGTTATGACCCTGGCGTCAGGGCACCGTGACGTGGCCCGGCAGATGAAGGGATGCCTGCGGCCGGGACAGGACATATTGATATTTAACGGGAACTGGGGAGCCTACGAATTCTATCAGGAACTGGGAAATGTATGGAAATCCCATCAGATCACCATTGGGGAAACGGGCAGCATGCTTTTTCTGGCAGACTATGCTGAGGGGGCATGCCATGTTAAAAGCATCAAGAAAGAGATCGGTGCTGCCGCGGTTCCTGCATCTGAGACCTCTGCAATGTGCGGCAGGCTTAAGCAGCTGTTTCCCCAGCTTGTGCCGGAAGAAAATGTGATCAGCACGTCCATCAATTCTTCCAATCCGGTTATGCACGTTCCCGTCACCCTGTTTAATATCACAAGGATGGAAAATGGGGAGGACTATTCCTTTTACGGTGACGCTGCTACCAAAAGGGTTCTGGGGGTAGTGGAAAAGGCGGACAGGGAACGCTGTGATGTGGCCCGGGCAGCAGGAGTGAAACCCAAAAGCTGCCTGGAGATCATTAACAGCTTTTGGCCGAACAAGTACGATACACTGTTTGAGGCAATCAAGAATAACCAGGCATACGTATCAGGCAAAGGACCAAGGTCCATAAAACACAGATACCTGGAAGAGGATATTCCTTTTGGGATTGCGCCCATTGCCCGTCTGGGGCGGATGTTTGGGGTGGCAACCCCATGTATTGATGTGCTGCTGGATGCTTTTGGGGTTTTGCTGGATGTGGATGCTGCCAAAGATGCGCCCTGCTTCTCGGCAGGAATTTTGCAGGAACTGTCAAAGGATTGATGGTAATGAATCCTGAAATTCTGCATATGATGAAGTATAGCTTGTTGCAGAATGGGGGATATGATTAGATATGAAAAGAATATGCGGACTTATGCTGTTCTGCTTCGGACTGGGGATGGCAGTTCTGCTCTTTATTCCGGAGACAATCTTTACCTTCCTGTTCGTTATCGGCTGTCTTGTATTGGGATATAATCTTTTTTGCTGTTGATAGAGCGAATCGAAGAGGAATAAAAAGAAGAACATGGAGCCATCAGGCTGCTGGAGGACAGCGGCCCGGTGGCTCTTTAGGATGTTTTGATTGAAATAAAATAAAACAAAAAAGAAGACATTGCCAAAGCTGTCATAAGCTTCGCAATGTCTTCATCCGTGACTTGAATTCTGTTTCATTAAGCTCTTTCTACAAGGCCGGAACGTAAGCAGGAAGTACATACGTACATTCTCTGGGTCCCACCGTTTACCTTGACTTTAACAGACTTAACGTTCGCTTTCCACATCTTGTTGGATCTTCTATGGGAATGGCTCACTTTGTTACCGAAATGAGCTGCCTTTTCACAGATTACACACTTAGCCATACTATTGCACCTCCTTAGCACGTTACTTGGATTCTTATGTTTTAGAAAAATCCACAACAAATGTATGATACCAGAATCTGATAAAATTTGCAAGTGAAAAAACAAAAATTTATTTCTTTTTTTCAGAAAATAGTGTATACTGTCTCTAGTAAAGGAATCTTCGCAATACAAATGCCTAAAAAACCGGCTGAGTATGGCGGGGTACTTTCGCATATAAACGTCCAAAGAACAGACGCTTATATGCTCAATGTAAAGATTGGAGGCATGTGTATGAAGGGAAGAATCAGCAATAAGATGGGTGAAATACAGATCAACCCGGACGTGATTGCTTTATATGCAGGAACCATCGCGGTAGAGTGTTTTGGCATTGTCGGTATGGCGGCAGTCAGCATGAAAGACGGGCTGGTCAAACTGTTGAAAAGAGAGAGCCTGACTCATGGTATAAATGTGGTTATTAATGATAACAGGATATCCTTTGATTTTCATGTAATCGTATCCTATGGGGTCAGCATATCCGCAGTATCTGACAACTTAATCGAAAGCGTGAAATATAGAGTAGAAGAATTCACCGGCATGGAGGTTGAGAAGATCAACATCTTTGTGGAAGGTGTGAGAGTGATTGATTAGGAGGAAGTAACTTGTGGGTATAAGTACGATTGATGCCGGAATGCTAAAGAACGCGTTCCTGGCAGGAGCAAAGGGCCTGGAGGCTAAGAAAGACTGGATCAATGAACTGAATGTATTCCCTGTCCCTGACGGGGATACGGGAACTAATATGACACTTACGATCATGGCGGCAGCCAGGGAAGTGGCGGAGCTTGATAATCCCACCATGGACCAGCTTGCAAAGGCTATTTCATCCGGATCACTGAGGGGGGCAAGAGGTAACTCAGGCGTTATCCTGTCTCAGCTCCTTAGAGGATTTACAAAGGAGATCAAATCAGTCACGGAGATAGATACCACCACCCTGGCCAATGCTATGGTGAGAGGCACGGAGACAGCGTATAAGGCTGTTATGAAGCCAAAAGAGGGTACGATCCTGACGGTTGCCAAAGGCATGTCGGATAAGGCCCTGGAGATGGCTTCCCAGACAGATGATATAGAAGAATTTGCAAGGGTGATCATCGAACACGGTGACTACGTACTGAGCCAGACTCCGGAGATGCTCCCTGTACTAAAGCAGGCGGGCGTGGTGGATTCCGGCGGCCAGGGCCTGATGCAGGTGGTAAAGGGTGCAGTGGACGGCCTTTTGGGAAAGACGGTGGACCTGTCGCTGAATACGGAACCGGAACAGAGAGAAGAACCCCCCCGGGCAGCAGCGTCCAGATCAGACATTGATACTGCTGATATCAAGTTTGGGTACTGCACGGAATTTATCATTAACCTGGAAAAGGAATACTCGGATCAGGATGAGACTGAACTGAAAGCATACCTGGAATCCATCGGGGATTCCCTGGTGGTGGTGTCGGATGACGAGATCGTAAAGGTTCATGTGCACACCAACCATCCGGGCCTTGCTTTTGAGAAGGCATTGACCTTTGGTTCCCTGTCCCGCATGAAGGTTGATAATATGAGGGAGGAGCACCAGGAACGGGTCATCAAGGATTCTGAGAGGATGGCCAGGGAGCAGGCTGCGCAGAATCTGGCAGACACACAGGCGGAGCCGGAAGAACGCAAAGAGTACGGTTTTATCGCAGTGTCCAGCGGTGACGGGCTCAGCGAGATCTTTAAGGGAATCGGGGCCGACTACCTGATTGAGGGCGGCCAGACCATGAATCCCAGCACCGAGGATATGCTCAATGCCATTGACAAGGTGAATGCTGAGAATATTTTTATCCTTCCAAATAATAAGAACATTATTATGGCGGCCCAGCAGGCCAGGGATCTGACAGAAGATAAGAACATCATTGTCATCCCTTCCAGGACCGTGCCACAGGGGATCACCGCACTGGTGAACTTTATGCCGGACCTGTCGGCAGAGGAAAACCTGAACAATATGACTGAGGAAATGCTCAATGTAAAAACAGCCCAGATCACCTATGCGGTGCGTACCACTAAGATAGACGGCATGGACATAGAAGAAGGGGACATCATGGCCATTGGGGACCAGGGTATGCTGGCGGCAGGAAAGTCGGTTGAGAGCGTTGCAATGGATGCGCTGGACGCCATGCTGGATCAGGATTCCGAACTGGTTACCGTGTATTACGGATGTGATGTGCCTCAAAACGCGGCAGAAAGCCTGATACACCGGGCGGCACAGCTGTATCCTGATAAGGAGATCGAACTCCAGTACGGAGGTCAGCCTATCTATTATTATATGATTTCTGCCGAGTAGGCAGGGGTCTGCAGACAAAAGAGATTGAGGGAGAACATAAGACATGGCGCGATGGGTTCGGGATGAGAGATTGGATCAGCCTCAGGAATTTGTCCAATTTCTGATGGAAGATTATTTGAATAAGAATGGTTTTAAAAAGAAGACCCATAAAGGTGAAGAGGTGTGGCAGGAGGGGGATGGATTCCTGCTCTCGGCCCGCTTTATACGATATGAGTATTCCGGCGGCAGCCTGCACCTGGAGGCATGGATCGGAAAGCACAGGGAGAACCCGCTTAAGGGCTTTATGGGAGCCCTGCCCAAAAAGATGTTCAGGGAAAGCCTGGAAGAACTCATAAGCCTTCTCCACCAGCCCCTTCCTCAGGGACAGGAGCAGCCGGGGGACCATGTGGTCACCGTAACGGTGGTGGACCACGGAAAATATGCAGTGCCATCCATGGTCCTGTCCATACTGGGAATCGTGATGGGGCTCTTGGTGCCTATTCTGGGGATTCTGTTTGGCGGCCTGGGCATTTCCTTTGGCCAGAAAGCCAGGAATTCTTCCAAGAATAACATTGCCAGGGCAGCTGTGATACTTGGCACTATTGCCATGGTAATAGCCCTTGTGGTCTATATCATTGGTTTGGTAATGGTATTATTCGCTTATGCAATTTAAAAATAAAGGAGAGATGACGTATGAATGAAGAAATGATGAACCGGTCTTATGAAGTACAGGTAGAAGGAGAATCCCTGGGACATTACACTGCTAAAACCTTTGGCTGGATGTTTGCGGGCCTTCTGATCACGTTTGTGGTAGCCGTGGGGGGATATATGACAAGGGCCATCGCTTATGTGTATGCGATCCCTTACTGGCATTATATCCTGCTGGCTGCAGAGCTGGGCGTAGTGATATTCCTTTCAGCCAGGATCGAGAAGATGTCCGTTGGCATGGCCAGAGCCCTGTTCTTCCTGTATGCGGCTCTTAACGGAATCGTATTCTGTGCGTACCTGATCGTATTTGACCTGACCATTCTGTGGACCGTGTTTGGTATCACATCTGTATTTTTCGGGATCATGGCATTGATCGGCTGGTTTGGCAATATCAACTTTGCAAAGATCCGTCCGTTTATGATGGGCGGTCTGATCTTCCTGGTGTTCTTCTGGCTGCTGGCCATGTTTATTGACCTCAGCGCCTTTGAGACAACGGTATCCATGATCGGGATTTTCCTGTTCCTGATCTTTACGGCATATGACACCAAGAAGATCCAGGCATACCATGCATATTACGGCCAGGTGCCGGAGATGGCTGCCAAAGCATCCATTTTCGCAGCGCTTCAGCTGTATCTGGATTTCATCAACCTGTTTATCTATCTGCTGCGCGTGTTGGGACGCAGAAAGAGCTGATGGTTCTTTGAAACGGACTCGGATCAGGAGATTCAGACAGGCGGTAAGAAAAGATCATACATGACATCACCGCGATGTAGGCAGCTGCTGTGTCCTTTAGAGGATACGGCAGCTGTCTTTTACTTGACGGAAATTGGTTTGCGGCCGTATGGATAAAAGACCATACTGATGGGAGATAACATGGAAAGCGATAACATGGAGAGAGACAACTATATACTGGGAATGGATATAGGCGGAACTAAATCAGCAGTCCTTCTGGCAAGGACTGGCAGAAAGAAAACGGATGGAATTGAGTTTTTGGAGCGGTGCGCGGTTCCCACAAAGGGAAGCTGGCAAGAGGTACTGGGGATCCTTGCCCTGCGTGGAGGGGAGATGGTGAAACGCCACGGCATCCTGCCGGACGATTGTGTGATCGGTATTTCCTGCGGCGGTCCGTTGGACAGCGGCAGTGGAGTGATACTTTCTCCGCCAAATCTTCCGGGCTGGGATGAGGTTCCCATCACGGAATACATGGAACAAAAACTGGGAATGCCGGCAAGGCTTAAGAATGATGCGGATGCGTGCGCACTGGCCGAGTGGAGATACGGGGCGGGACAGGGCTGCCGCCATATGATATTCCTGACCTTTGGAACAGGGCTGGGGGCTGGGCTGATCCTAAACGGCAGGCTGTACCAGGGGGGCCTGCGGCATGGCTGGGGAAGCAGGGCATATCCGGCTGGATCAGGATGGACCGGTGGGGTATGGGAAAGCGGGAAGCTTTGAAGGGTTTTGCAGCGGCGGAGGAATCGCGCAGCTGGCGAGACGAATGGCTGCTGAAGCCCTTAAAGAGGGGAAAAACGTGTCTTATTCAGGGAAAAAGGGGCTGGATTTCATTACGGCAAAGGATGTGGCAGAGGCGGCGGAGTGCGGCATGGAGGATGCCCTTCAGGTCTATGGATGTTCAGGAAGATACTTTGGCCGCGGCCTTGCAGTCCTCATTGATATCCTTAACCCGGAGCGGATTGTGGTGGGGAGCATATTTGCCAGGTCAGGGAAGCTGATGAGAGAGGAGATGGAAAAGGAACTTAGAAAGGAAGCCTTACCTGAGTCCCTTGCCGCCTGTACCATTGTGCCCGCTGCGCTGGGGGATCGGATCGGGGATTATGGGGCAGTGGTGGCAGCATTGGAATGATAGTTCCAGCCAAGGGTGACACACAGCTGCCGGAAAGCAATTTTCAAACACACTCTAGTCAAAATCAGGAAAAGATTGTATAATGCAAGAATCGAGTATTGTTTATGAAAGGGGAGCACATATGTTAATTGGAGCATTGGAAGCAGGCGGAACAAAGATGGTGTGTGCCATTGGAACGGAAGACGGGACCATACTGGAGCAGATTTCCATTCCCACCACCACACCTGAGGAGACGATTCCAAAACTAATTGAATATTTTAAGGATAAAGAGATCGCAGCATTGGGCGTGGGCGCATTTGGACCAGTGGATGTGAATACAAAATCGGAAACCTTTGGTTATATTCTGGACACGCCCAAGCTGGCATGGCGCCATAAGGACCTGATCGGCGGCCTGAGGGATGCGCTGAAGGTACCGGTGGGGCTGGATACGGATGTGAATGGATCCTGCCTGGGAGAAGTGACCTATGGATGCGCCAAAGGGCTGGACAGCGTGATCTATATTACCATAGGAACCGGTGTTGGTGTGGGCGCCTGGGTAAACGGAGGCCTTCTCCACGGTATGCTGCACCCCGAGGGCGGACATGTTTTTCTGGTACGCCATCCTGAGGATCCGGAGGGAGGCATCTGCCCGTATCACAAGAACTGTCTGGAGGGCTTTGCAAGCGGTCCCTCCATTGAAAAAAGATGGGGCAAAAAGGCAGTGGACCTGGTGGACAATAAGGAGGCCTGGGAGCTGGAGAGTTACTATATTGCCCAGTCTCTGGTGGACTACATCCTTTTACTTTCACCCCAGAAGATCATATTGGGCGGAGGTGTCATGCATCAGATGCAGCTGTTCCCCATGATCCGGGAAAAGGTGCTGGAGCAGCTGAACGGTTATATTAACACAAAGGAACTGCAGGACATGGAGAATTATATTGTTCCGGCCAGCCTGAATGATGACCAGGGTATTATGGGATGCATCAAGCTGGGGCTGAATGCCCTGGAGGCTTCACGCTAAGGTTACTTCAGGAGGTTTATGGATTAAATGTTAAACTCACAGCCGATCCACTCATTAAAGGGGATTGGCGAAAAGACAGGAAAATTATTTGAAAAGCTGGGCATTTTCACCATTGATGATCTGCTTACCTACTACCCAAGGGCTTATGACGCCTATGAAGCGCCGGTCCCCATTGGCCAGCTGAAGGAACAGACCGTAATGGCGGTGGAATCGGTATTGGTCAAAAGCGCGGACCTGCTGCGCCTGAACCATATGCAGATCGTGTCGGTGCAGCTCAGGGACCTGACCGGCTCCCTGCAGGTGACCTGGTTTAATATGCCCTATATGCGGGCTAACCTGAAGTCCGGGGAAACATATGTATTCCGGGGCAGGGTGGTAAAGAAGCGGGGACGCCTGGTCATGGAACAGCCCGAGGTGTTTTCGCCTGAGGCATATGAGGCAGTGGTCCACTCCATGCAGCCGGTATACGGGCAGACCAGGGGACTGAGCAATAAAACCATTGTCAGGGCCGAGCAGCAGGCCCTTGAAGTAAGGAAGATGGAGCGGGAGTATATGCCTGCCGGGCTCAGAAGAAAATATGAGCTTGCGGAAATTAATTATGCCCTGGAGCATATCCATTTTCCTGCGGACCAGACAGAACTTTTATTTGCCAGGAAGCGCCTGGTGTTTGATGAATTCTTTATGTTCCTGGTGGGAGTCAGAAGACTGAAGGAACACAGGGAGGACAAGCGTTCCGCCTATACCATGGAGCGGGCAAGGGAGGTAAGTGGCCTGAAGGCCAAACTTCCCTACGCTCTGACCGGCGCTCAGGAGCGCGCCCTGGAGGAAGTGTATAGGGATATGGAGAGCGGCCTTGTCATGAACCGCCTGATTCAGGGGGATGTTGGTTCCGGTAAGACCATTATCGCCATTCTGGCCCTTTTGCAGGCTGCATATAATGGATACCAGGGCGCCCTTATGGTACCCACGGAAGTGCTGGCCAGGCAGCATCTGGAATCCATGACCGCGCTGTTTGAGGAACAGGGCATTTCTAAGGTTCCCGTGTTGGTAACAGGATCCATGACAGCAAAGGAAAAACGTCTGGCCTATGAAAAGATAGCAAACCATGAGGCGGATATTATCATCGGAACCCATGCGCTGATACAGGAAAAGGTGATCTATGACAATCTGGCCCTTGTGATCACGGATGAGCAGCACAGGTTTGGAGTGGGACAGCGGGAAATGCTAAGCGGCAAAGGAAATGAACCCCATGTGCTGGTTATGAGCGCCACACCGATCCCCAGAACCCTGGCTATTATCATCTACGGTGATCTGGACATATCTGTGATTGATGAACTTCCGGCCGGCCGCCAATCCATTAAAAACTGTGTGGTGGACGCAGGATACCGCCCCAAGGCATATTCCTTTATCCAGAAACAGGTGGAGGAGGGCCATCAGGCTTATGTGATCTGTCCCATGGTGGAGGCCAGCGAGATGATCGAGGCGGAGAATGTGCTGGACTATGCGAAGACTCTGAGAAAAGAACTGCCTCCTTCCATTGTGGTGGAGCATCTTCACGGCAAGATGAAGGCAAAGGAAAAAAATGCGGTCATGGAACGGTTTGCGGCAGGAGAGATCCATGTGCTGGTCTCCACCACCGTCATTGAGGTGGGGGTAAATGTTCCCAATGCAACGGTTATGATGATTGAAAATGCGGAACGCTTTGGTCTTGCCCAGCTTCATCAGCTGAGAGGCCGGGTGGGGCGCGGCAAGGCACAGTCCTACTGTATCATGGTGAACTGCTCCCATGATGAAAGCACCGGGGAGCGTCTGGATATATTGAACCGATCCAATGATGGGTTTTATATCGCATCGGAAGATTTAAAGCTTCGTGGACCGGGCGATATATTCGGCATGAGGCAGAGCGGTGATATGGAATTTAAGCTGGCGGATATTTTTACAGATGCCAATATACTGAAAAGGGTTTCGGAGGAAGTGAATGACCTGCTGGATGCAGATCCGCTCCTGGAACTGGATGAGCACAGGGAATTGAAACGGAAAATAGAGGATTACCTGGGCGCCAATTATGAAAAACTGAACCTTTAATATATATGCAAACGCTGTGAAAGGAGAGTTACAAAATGAATGAGACAATGAATACCATACTTACCAGGAGAAGCACAAGGAAATTCTTAAACAAACCCATTCCGGATGAAGACCTGCAGCAGGTGATCCAGGCAGCCCTGCATGCGCCCAGCGGCATGGGAAAGCAGACCTGGCAGTTCACGGTGGTCAAAAACAGGGAAAAGATCCAGGAACTGGCTTCAGTGATCAGGACAGTCCTTAACCGGGAAGGTTATGATATGTACCAGCCGGAAGTTCTTGTGATTCCGTCCAATGACAGGGAGAGCCCGTTTGGAAGGGAAGATAATGCGTGTGCGATGGAAAATATTTTCCTGGCAGCCCATTCCATGGGAATCGGTTCTGTATGGATCAACCAGCTGCAGGGAATCTGTGATGACCCCGCTGTACGCCAGGTGCTTTCATCCCTTGGCATTCCCCAGGGCCATGTGGTTTATGGAATGGCAGCTCTTGGATATGCGGATGATGAGAAGGCGGAGAAAGAGCGGATTGGCAGGGTTGTGATCGTAGAATAAAAGATTTTAGAAAATACAAAGTACAAGGTCCGAAAAGACCTCGCCAAGCCTGGCATGATTCGCACGTAAGCGGCCGGACTGCGGCCGCTTACGTGCTCGTATCAATGAAAATCCCCAGACCATGTGAAAACATAGCCTGGGGATCTTCTGCTGTTGTCAGCAATGAAGAGAACTTATTTCACAAACCCTTCAGTATCGGAGGATTTATTTACCTGCCAGCTGACGCTCGTAAGACTCGATCATCTTCTTAACCATATAGCCGCCTACGGAACCATTCTGTGCAGAAGTCAGGTTGCCGTTGTATCCGTTGGTTAACGGTACGCCGATTTCGTTAGCAACCTCCATCTTGAATTTGTCCATTGCTTCCTTTGCTTCTGGTACGTTTGTTCTGTTAGAATTGTTAGACATAATAAAACGCCTCCTTGTAATTTATTTGCCATGACTTTGTTTGAGTTGTTCATGGCTTGTTTTGTGCTACAATCCTATTATGTGATGATTCAGAAATAATACACTAGAAGGTTTTTCGTAATTTGTTAAAAAATGGGAGTCAATTAAAATTAAATATGAAGTCCTTCTTATTATGGTTGAAGGCTCATGTAAATATAAGACAGGTTCGGAAAGCAGCGCGGTAAATGTGCGTGGAAAGGAATGCAGAGTACAAAACGAGTGAACAATGTTCATTGACAAGCGGTGGACAAAGTGTTATCCTTAGGGAGAAATGACAGGCGGAAATCCACAGCTATCTATATAGAAGAGAGGGAGTTTACAATGGAGAGAAAAACAGCCAGGGTATCGAAGGAACCGGAGGTGAGAAGGCAGGAGATATTGGATACGGCCATGAAGGTTTTTATGGAAAAAGGGTATGAGGCAGCTACCATGAGAGATATTGCGGCGGCTATGAATGTGGTGCCGGGATTGTGCTACCGGTATTTTGAGTCCAAACAAGTTTTATATGACACGGTGGTCGAGCAGTATGTAAAAGAGATCACTCTGCCCATGATCCGTGCGCTGGAAGAGGACCAAGGCAAAACGGAAGAATCCCTGGAGCAGTTCCTGGACAGCTTGGAGCAGTTATTCCTTGGCATGGACGGCAGGGAACGGTATCATCATTTTTTTCATAAAAAGGAAAACCGCCACCTTCAGATGCTGCTGTCCGTCCGGCTGTGCGAGGCCATATGCCCATATCTGGAAAACAGGCTTGGGAGAATGAGGGACAAAGGAATGGTGAAAGTGGAGAATCTATCCCTGACCGCGTCCTATCTGCTGTTCGGTGCAGCACCGGTTATTGAAAACGATGGGTTTTCATCCCGGGAAAAAGTGGCTTGTATTAGGCGGATATATGAAAAAGTCCTGAACCCATAAGAGAGAGTCTTGTGGAGTCATAGTTTTTATTGTCACAGACCCCGCCAAGGCGGGATTTCTTTCAAATAATGAATGAACAAAATTCATTCATTAACGATCCATACAAGGAGGTACTATTATGGAACAATATGCACTGATCACAGGAGCGACCAGCGGCCTGGGGCTGGCCTATGCAAAATGGTTTGCAGGGGAAGGATATCACTTAATAATCACGGGAAGAAGGAAGGAGGTCATTGAAAGGAGAGCAGATGAAATAAGAAATACATATGGATGCAAGGTGATCGTCATACTGGCGGATCTGGCAGAGGAGACAGGGGTCAGTGAGCTGTTAAATCAATTGGAGGGAAAGGCGATTGATGTACTGGTGAATAATGCGGGATTTGGCCTGTGCACGGAATTTGCCGACACGGATGCGGCGGATATTAAACGGCTGATCTATTTGCAGACCACTGCGGTTGCCAGGATCACCCATCATGTCCTGGGGGGATGAAAAGAGAAGGGAGGGGGAGGATCATTAATGTTTCATCGGACGGGGCATTTGCAGTGGTGCCTAAAAATGTGGTCTATGCGGCCACAAAACGCTTTATCGTCACATTGACTGAAGGGCTTCACATGGAACTGGCTGGATATGGTATCCATGTCCAGGCAGTGTGTCCGGGTTTTATTGACTCGGATTTCCATGAGAGCGCGGGTATGAAGGTGGATAAGAGCAGAAAGGGGATGTTTGCTTTTCGCAGGCCGGAAGACGTGGTGAGGGAAGCCATGGAAAGCTTTGCAAAAGGAAAAGTCGTCTGTATACCTGACAGGACGGGGAAATTCATAAAGGCATTGGCGGACTTACTTCCTAAAAAAACATACTACCGGATGGCAGGCGGATTTGCGGCCAGGAGCCTGCAAAAGGGAGGAAAGAGTCTGCAATAGGAACAATAGTAGGCGGTGTGTGGGGCCTGGCACGGAGTTTGGGCGTGTTATCTTGCAACCGGGAAACATGTGTGGTAGAATAAACAATCATAAAGCAGCAGTGGATCATAGTGTTTCCGGTACCACAGCGGGACCGGCCGGGCAGCGAGTCGCTGTCATGGACATGTCATAGCAGGGCCACAAGACCGCAATCTGCTCCGAGGTACAACCGCACATTTCATGTGCACACGCCTGGGGCTTGTACATCTGCGCATCTTACGGTATCCTTTTTCGTATGATCCCTGCTGTTTTATGCTGCATAAAATGAACTGCCACAGATGATACCGGCGATCAATATAATTGCCGCGGATGATACGAGGTTTCAATATGTATGATACAGATTTATGGAAACACTGTACCCCCAGGCACTGCCGGGAAATGATCCTGTCTTTTTCTCTGCTGGAGGGGGAGGAGTGGACCGATGAACGGATCATCTCCTGTCTGTACGCTGTCAGCAATCACACAGAACAGCATTACACCTGTCTTAAGATTCCCAAAAAGGGAGGCGGGGTGCGGCGGGTCATGGCGCCGGACCCTTTGTTGAAAACCATTCAAAGGAATATCCTTCACCATATCCTGGAAGGCTATGAGATCCCCTGCTGTGCAACCGCTTACCACAAGGGCGCCTCCATTCGAGGGAATGCAATGGTCCATTTGGGTCATGAGGTGGTGTTAAAGCTGGATATCAAAGACTTTTTTGGAAGTATTACATTTCCCATGGTGGGGCAAAGGGCATTTGGAAGACAGTATTTCCCCGAGCCCGTGGGGGTTCTTTTGACTTCCCTTTGCTGTTATAACGACCGGCTTCCCCAGGGTTCGCCGGCTTCGGCGGCTGTCTCAAACCTTGTGATGAGACCCTTTGACAGATACATGGCTGCCTGGTGCGGGCAGCGGGAAGTCATATACAGCCGTTACTGTGATGACATGACATTTTCAGGGGATTTTGATGTATCCGAGGTTATGAACAAGGCAAACGGTTTTTTGGGCGCCATGGGGTTTGAATTGAACCGGTCCAAGACAAAGGTCCTTACCAGGCAGGAGCGGCAGACAGTGACCGGGATCGTGGTCAATGAAAAGCTCCAGGTTCCCTCCTCCTACCGCAGGGAACTCAGGCGGGACGTCCATTATTGCCTGAAATATGGGGTACAGGAACATTTAAAGCGCAGGAATGAAAGAACATACCTGGACATGGGAAAGGACGGGGAGACCAGATATCTGATGTCCCTGTCAGGCAAGATCCGTTTTGTACTGTCCGTCAATCCCCAGGACAGATGGTTCAGGGAAGCCGATGACAGAGTGAAACGATTATTAAGATATATGTAAAGAAATCCTCAATCACTTGTGCTATACTGAAATACGATCACAAAGGAGGATGAGAGATGGACTACAGGATTTTGGGAGAGACATTGCCTGCAGTGGAGGTAAGGCTGCAGACAGGGGAAGCAATGTATACACAATCCGGAGGCATGGCATGGATGAGCGATGGACTGGCATTGGATTCCAACATAAAAGGCGGACTGATGAAAGGAATTGGAAGGATGTTTACAGGGGAATCCCTGTTTATGGCAACCTACACAGCCAGCAGGCCGGACTGCTTCATTGCATTTGCATCCACGGTGCCGGGAAAGATACTGCCTGTTGACATGGGAAAAACCAGCCTGATCTGCCAGAAGGGGGCATTTCTCTGCGCACAGCCCACAGTGGAGGTGAGCACGGTGCTTACCAAAAAGCTTTCAGCCGGATTTTTTGGCGGGGAGGGTTTTATCCTTCAGCAGCTTAAGGGCAGCGGCATGGCGTTTTTGGAAGTGGACGGGGATGTGATCGAGCGGACACTGGCGCCGGGCGAGGTGATCAAGGTGGACACAGGTAATGTGTTTGCTTTTGAACCAACGGTATCCTACGAGATAGAGACCATCAAGGGAGTCAAGAATATCCTGTTCGGGGGAGAGGGACTGTTCCTTACCAAGCTTACAGGCCCGGGAAAGATTTACATGCAGACCATGAATATTGCTGAATTTACCGGCAGGATCGCCAAGGGACTTCCCAGCTCTAATTAAGGAAAAAATGTTAAAAAATGCCTAAAACCCCTTGTGTATCTCTGATTTTCATATTATACTTGTTTGGTATGAAATTTGCTGTGACTGGAAAGCAGCAGTTAATGGGAGTTATGAATGAGAGTGATCGCAGGCAGCGCCAGAAGGCTGCTTTTAAAAACAGTGGAGGGAATGGATACAAGACCTACCACTGATAGAACGAAAGAAACATTGTTCAACATGCTGCAGCCCCAGATAGGGGACTGTAAGTTCCTGGACCTCTTTTCCGGCAGCGGCGCCATAGGGATAGAGGCTTTAAGCCGTGGAGCAGCCATGGCGGTGATGATTGAGAATAATCCAAAGGCCATAGAGTGTATCAGGGAGAACCTTGAGAGAACCAAGCTGGAAGACAGGGCATTGGTCATGAATTGTGACGTGCTGGCAGGTCTTAAGAAGCTGGAAGGGCGAAATTACAAATTTGACATGGTGTTTATGGATCCGCCCTACGGCCATGGACATGAACGTCTGGTGCTGGAATACCTGGCCCATTCCGCCATGGTTACGGAGGATACGGTTTTTATAATAGAAGCATCCAGGGAAACGGAGTTTGACTGGCTTAAGGATTATGGCTACCATATGATAAAAAGCAAAGAGTACAAAACCAACAAGCATGTGTTTGCAGGCAGGGGAGAGTAGATGAAGACAGCGGTATATCCGGGCAGCTTTGACCCGGTCACATTGGGACATTATGATATCATTGAACGCACGGCAAAAATGTTTGACAAGTTGATCATCGGGGTATTGAACAATAAGGCAAAATCCCCGTTGTTTTCTGACACGGAACGTGTTAATATGTTAAAGGAAGTGACTGCGTCCCTGCCGAATGTGGAGATACAGTCTTTTGAAGGATTATTGATTGATTTTGTACGCCAGAGCGGCGCAGGCATTGTGGTAAGGGGACTGCGCGCCATTACGGATTTTGAATATGAACTTCAGATGGCACAGACCAACCGGGTGATAGCGCCTGAGATTGATACTATATTTTTGACCACGAACTTAAAGTATTCCTATTTGAGTTCCAGTATTGTAAAAGAGATTGCAGAATATGACGGAGAGATCAGTGAATTCCTCCATCCGGTCATTGCTGACAGGGTAAGGGAAAAGCTGGAGGAAAGACGCCGGGCATAGCCGGGCGGATATTGCCTTTATCAGGATAAGGAGAAGAGTAATATGATGAGTAGAATTGAGCAGTTGATCAGCGAGATTGAAGAATATATTGACAGTTGTAAATTCCAGGCATTATCCAACAGCAAGATCATTGTGAATAAGGAAGAGCTGGAGGAACTGCTGGTAGAACTGCGTCTTAGGATCCCGGATGAGATCAAAAAGTACCAGAAGATCATCAGCCAGCAGGATACCATTTTGGGCGAAGCCCAGGCCCAGGCGGACGCCATGCTGGAGGATGCCAAGAAGCAGGCGGATTCCATGGTGGCCCAGGCCAGCGAACAGACATCGGAGATGATCAATGAGCACGAGATCATGCAGCGGGCATATGCCCATGCGGATGAAGTGGTGCAGCAGGCTAATTACCAGGCTCAGGCCATTGTGGATGCGGCGGTGAATGACGCCAACGGCATCCGTCAGAGCTCCATCCAATACACGGACGACATGCTGCGCAGTCTTCAGACCATCATCAACCACAGTATGGAGGGTGCAAAGGGGCGTTTTGATGCGTTCATGGCGTCCATGCAGTCCAGTTATGATATCGTATCCTCCAACCGCAATGAACTTTCAGGCGGGATCGTCCGTCAGGAAGAACAGGAGATCCAGCAGCCGGAGCAGGAACAGAACCAGATGTAGCCGGATCAGCGCATGACCAGTACATAGAACAGAATACAGGATAATCCGCTGTGCATCAGTTTCCACAGCATATAGTGCCGGATGGAAAGTCCGGCATTTTTTAATACGCTCTTTGTCTGGAAAATACCGGAGCAGCCTCCAAAGGCGGCGGAGCCGATGATGAGCAGAGCGCCGGTCATGCCGGGGACGGACTGGGCAATGGCCTGTATGCCGGTGGTGATCTCCACGGCTCCCAAAAGGGCGGGCCGGACCAGCGGCGGTGTCTGAAAGGGAAATACGGTCAGGTAAAGGGCAAGGATGGAGAAAAGCATGATATAACCGCCTATCTTTGTCATGGTCTCAAAGCAGCCCATCATGTGTTCGTCAAAGGAAAAGGGATACTCCCCGGAATCCTTCTTATCCGATACAGGGTAATCTTTCCTCTTGTAATGATAGCAGTTTCTGGCTAATATGGATATGGGGATGACCGGCAGATACAGGGCCGCTGCCACTGCCCAAAGGGGACAGCCCTGAGAGATACCCGGAATCACCCGGATCTGTGCGATCACATATCCCAGCACAAACATGGGGCTGGGATGATTGCTGATCGCCAGAAGATATTTTCCTTCCTCCGGTGTGATACGGCCGCTGTCCAGGAAGTCGCTGGTGGTCTTGGCCCCCATGGGATAGCCGCATAAGAGGCCGCTCATGAGCACATAGCTCCCCTGCCCGGACAGCTTCAGTATGCCGGACAGGATGGGCCTGAACGGGCCTGTCAGTATATGGATGGCATCCATGGCAACAATGACGCCGGAGCATATCATAAAAGGCAGCAGAGTGGGAAGGACCACGTTTCCCCAAAGCATGATACCCTGCCTGGCACCTTCCAGTGCAAGTCCGGGATTAAACAGCAGCATGAGCAGGCACAGAACGGACAGTATGCCCTTTATGGATTTTTTCATAAGCACCTGAATACAATGATTTATACAATATATTGTAAAGGGTGGCGGGCTATGCCTTTGATTCTTATTTTGATCCTGGCCGTGTTCCAGTGTTCCATTACCAATTATCTGATTATGAATCCGGATTACTACCAGTTGGGGCCCTATACCTGGGAAAGCGATGATTTCAGGTCCATGAAGCTGGGAAATGTAATGGCTGGTCAGAAAACCATTGATTACGATACCCTTACCACGCTCATGATCGAACACGACTATGACCTGACCAGGGTGGAGGACACATCCTGCAGTAACCGTCTCCTTCTGGCCGCAAGGCCAGCGGATTACAGGAAAATGAAACATGCATATGAAACCGTATTGGGGGATCTGAAGTATTTTCCGATTCCCAAAGCTTTAAATGAACAGACGCCGGACGTGGTTTTTGAGGATGGCTGGATGCAGGGGCGCAGCTACGGGACAGATGGGGAGAGCCGGAACCAGAGACATCACGAGGGTTGTGATATCATGGGTTCCAAGATGCCAAGAGGATATTATCCGGTGGTGAGTATGAGCGATGGGGTGGTGGAGCGGATCGGATGGCTGGAAATGGGCGGATGGCGCATTGGAATAAGATGTCCGGGAGGGGCGTATCTGTACTACGCCCATCTCTATGATTACGCAAGGGATTTTCAGGAGGGGGACCAGGTCAAAGCAGGTGAACTGTTAGGTTATATGGGAGACACGGGATACGGAAAGACGGAAGGGACCACCGGGAATTTTGACGTCCATCTGCATCTGGGGATCTATATAAAGACGGACCACAATGAAGAAATGAGTGTGAATCCATTTTGGATCTTAAAATACCTGGAAAAGCGCAGACTGATTTTTACATACTAGAGCGTGTTTGAAAATTCATTCCCGCCATCTGCCCTAAGGAATCCCCCAGGCTCTGCCCGGTACCCCTTAGGACAAAGCACGCCCCATTTCGCGGGTTATTTGGGCCAAATTCAGTTAGCGTAGCCCACTACGCCGCCTTCATTTGGCCCGAATCCCCCACAAACTGTGACGCGCAGATGTCAGAAAGCAATTTTCAAACACACTCTAGGCTCATTGGGCAGGTTCCGCAGGGATACGGTGGCGCAAACAGGGGAACTGTGGTACAATGTCACACAAAGACGGAAGAAGCAATGGATGAGGAAGGGAAGATGACAGATATAAGCAAGCTCCCGGAGAGGTTCCTGGCAGAAATGAAGGAACTCTTGGGAGATGAATACAATGATTACGTGAAAAGCTTTGAGGAGAACTGGAAACCCGGACTTAGGGCCAATACCCTGAAGATCAGCCCGGAGGAACTGAAGGCCATGGTGCCCTGGCCAATGGAACCCGTGCCCTGGACAGGCAAAGGGTTTTACTATGGCCAGGAGGATGGGACAAAGGAAAGCGTCAGGCCTTCCAAGCATCCGGCCTATTACTGCGGGCTTTATTATCTCCAGGAGCCAAGTGCCATGACCCCGGCAGCCATGCTTCCTGTGGAGCCGGGAGACAGGGTGCTGGATCTGTGTGCGGCGCCGGGCGGTAAAAGCACGGAGCTGGGGGCCAGGCTTATGGGCCAGGGACTTCTGGTGTCCAATGATATCAGTTATTCCAGGGCCAGGGCCCTTCTTAAGAACCTGGAACTGGCCGGAATCCCTAATATTTGTGTGACCAGCGAGAGCCCGGAAAAACTGGCCCTGGTATGGAGGGGATTTTTTGATAAGATTCTGGTGGATGCCCCCTGCTCCGGGGAGGGAATGTTCCGCAGGGAGGAAGACATGGTAAAGGACTGGACCGTCCATGGCCCATCCTACTATGCACCGCTGCAGCGTCAGATCGCCTGTCAGGCGGTGGATATGTTAAAGCCTGGAGGAATGCTTCTCTACTCCACCTGCACTTTTTCCAGAACCGAGGATGAGGAGAACATTGAGTATATCCTGGACCAATATCCGCAGATGGAACTGTGCGCCCTGGATCTGTCCCGGGTTCCGGGAGCTGTCAATGGAATAGGGCTGGATGGGTGTATGAGGCTGTTTCCCCACCGCGTAAAGGGAGAGGGACATTTTCTGGCATTGCTGCGAAAGAAGGACGGGGAAACGGCTTCACCCCGCCGGACAAGGGAAATCCCCGGCATGTTAAAGCATCAGGAGGAACTGATGGATTTTCTGGAATCCATTTCCGTAACCTTTGACCACAGCCGGATCAGGATACATCAGGACAGTGTTTACTACCTTCCCAAAGGGCTGGAGTGGAACCTGCCTCTTAGGTTTTTGCGCACCGGCCTGCTGCTGGGGGAAGTGAAAAAAGGGAGATTTGAGCCTTCACAGGCCCTGGCCATGGCTCTCAGGGCGGGCCAGTTTAAAACCACAATCCGCCTGGAACCGGAAGATGACAGGGTACTGCGCTATCTGAAAGGGGAGACCCTTACCCTGACCCGGGAGGAAGGGCCGCTAAAGGGATGGTGCCTTGTCTCCATGGGGGATCATCCCATGGGCTGGGCCAAAGGCACGGGTATGAGCCTGAAGAATAAATATTATCCCGGCTGGCGCTGGCAGTAAGGATTTTGGAGCGCTGCAAGGCGGAAGCAGGAGGAATGGTGAAATAGATGGCAGATAAAAACAGACAGAAATCCGGTGTGATGCGCCTGGACAAGTTTCTGGGAGAGATGGGCCATGGTACCCGCAGCCAGATCAAGGACATGGCAAAAAGGGGGCGTATCCAGGTAAACGGACAGGTGGCAAAGGCCACGGACTTAAAGATATGCCCGGACGCGGATCAGGTGACAGTGGACGGAGCATTGGTGGGATATGCAAAAATGGAATATTATATGTTAAATAAACCCCAGGGGGTGGTGTCCGCCAGGACGGACAACCATTACGAGACAGTGGTTGGGCTGATCGGGGATGCTTTGAGGCAGGATCTTTTTCCAGTGGGACGATTGGATGTGGATACGGAGGGGCTTCTCCTGATCACCAATGACGGAGAGATGGCCCATAATCTGCTCTCCCCCAAAAAGCATGTGGACAAGGTCTATATGGCCCGCTTATCGGGAACCCTTCCAAAGGACGCGGCTAAACGCCTGGAGGAGGGGATTTTGTTGGAAGATGGGACCAGGACCTTGCCCGCGAAGTTTGAATACGCGGGGGAAGACAAGGGCCAGGAGGTCCTTCTCACAATCCGGGAGGGAAAATTCCATCAGGTAAAGCGGATGTTTGAAGCTCTGGGATGTCAGGTGGTTTATTTGAAACGCCTATCCATGGGGCCCTTGAGCCTGGATCCGGATCTGGAGCCGGGGGAGTACCGGCCGCTGAGCGAGGAAGAGATACGGAGCCTTAAGGATTGCAGGAACCAGAAAAAGTCTGATTAGTTAAAGAGGAAATGGAAAAAATGAAGTTAAACCAGAAAAAAGCAGTGATATTTGATCTGGACGGCACACTGGTGGATTCCATGTGGATGTGGAAAGCCATTGATGTGGAGTATCTTGCAAGATTCGATCTGGAGTGCCCGGAGGATCTGCAGAAGGAGATTGAGGGCATGAGCTTTTCCGAGACAGCGGCTTATTTTAAAAAGCGCTTCAGTCTGGAGGACTCCCTGGAACAGATCAAGGAAGCGTGGGTACAGATGTCCATTGAAAAATACAAGAATGAGGTGCCTTTAAAACCGGGGGCAAGGGCATTCTTAGATTATATAAGCATGAATGGGATCGTGGCCGGCATTGCCACCAGCAATGGCAGGGCCATGGTGGACGCGGTCTTGGATTCATTGGATATACGCAGGTATTTTAAGGTGGTGACCACGGCCTGCGAGGTGGCGGCAGGCAAACCGGCCCCGGATATCTATCTGAGTGTGGCGGACCGGCTCCATGTGAAGCCCTCAGACTGTGTGGTATTTGAGGATGTGCCTGCGGGAATCCAGGCGGGCAAGAACGCGGGAATGACCGTGTTTGCAGTGGAAGATGCATTTTCCCAGGATATGAGGGAAGAAAAACGGCAGCTGGCGGATTACTATATTAAGGATTATTACGAATTATTGGATGGAGCGGCAGGATGAAAAATGATTATTTACCTATGAACCGGCATGACATGAGCATCCGGGGATGGAAGCAATGTGATTTTGTGTATGTATCAGGTGACGCCTACGTGGATCACCCGTCCTTTGGCACAGCTATCATATCCAGGATGCTGGAAGCCCATGGATATAAGGTGGGGATCATTGCCCAGCCGGACTGGAAGGATAAAAAGAGCATTGAGATACTGGGACGTCCCAGACTGGGATTCCTGGTATCGGCAGGGAACATGGATTCCATGGTGAACCATTATTCCGTGTCCAAGAAGCGCAGGAAAGAGGATTCCTATACCCCGGGCGGCATTATGGGAAAGAGGCCGGACTATGCGGTGGTGGTTTACTGTAACCTGATCCGGTCCGTGTACAAGGATGCGCCGATCATCATTGGAGGGATTGAAGCCAGCCTGCGCCGCCTGGCCCATTATGATTACTGGTCGGGCAAACTGAAACGCTCCGTGCTTCTGGATTCCCAGGCGGACATCATTTCCTACGGAATGGGGGAGCGCTCCATTGTGGAGATCGCAGATGCCCTGGACAGCGGGATCGATGTAAAAGATATCACCTTTATTGACGGCACGGTCTATAAGACAAAGAGCCTGGAGTCAGTGTACGACTATAAACTGCTGCCGGATTACACCCAGCTGTTATTGGATAAAAAGGAATATGCCAAAAGCTTTTATGTGCAGTACAGCAATACGGACCCATTTTCCGGAAAACGTCTGGTGGAACCATATGAGGGAAAGGTGTATGTGGTCCAGAATCCGCCGGCCAAGCCATTGAGCCGGGAAGAGATGGATGATGTCTACAATCTTCCCTATATGAGGAATTATCATCCATCCTATGAGGAGCTGGGAGGCGTGCCCGCTATACGGGAGATCAAATTCAGCCTGATCAGCAACAGGGGCTGCTTTGGCGCCTGCAGCTTCTGCGCCCTGACCTTTCACCAGGGAAGGATCATCCAGGCCAGAAGCCATGAATCCCTTCTGGATGAGGCAAAGCTTCTCATAGAGGAGCCTGATTTTAAAGGGTATATCCATGATGTGGGCGGCCCCACTGCGGATTTCCGTTTTCCGGCCTGTGACAAGCAGATGACGGCAGGCGCATGCCCCAACCGGCAGTGCCTGTTCCCGGAGCCCTGTAAAAACCTGAAAGCGGACCACACGGATTATATTTCCCTTCTCAGGAAGCTGCGGGCCCTGCCAAAGGTGAAAAAGGTGTTTATCCGCTCCGGCATCCGGTTTGACTATGTGCTGGCTGATCCCAGCAGGAAGTTCCTCCGGGAACTCTGTGAGTTCCATGTCAGCGGCCAGTTAAAAGTGGCGCCTGAACATGTGGCAGACAGGGTGCTTAAGATGATGGGAAAGCCAAAGAATGATGTGTACCGGCAGTTTGCACGGGAATACAAGGAGATGAACGGAAGGCTGGGCAAGGAGCAGTACCTGGTTCCCTATCTCATGTCATCCCATCCCGGTTCTTCCATGAAGGAGGCGGTGCAGCTGGCAGAGTATCTCAGGGATTTGGGTTACATGCCGGAACAGGTGCAGGATTTTTATCCCACGCCCTCCACCATTTCCACCTGCATGTATTATACGGGCTACGACTGCAGGACCATGGAGCCGGTATATGTGCCGGTGAATCCCCATGAAAAGGCCATGCAGCGCGCACTGATCCAGTACCGCAATCCCAAGAATTACGACCTGGTGGCGGAAGCACTGCGCAGCGCGGGAAGGACAGACCTGATCGGGTTTGACAAAAAATGCCTAATAAGGCCAAGGAACGCACAGCCCCTAAGGGACAGAAACGGACAACCTGTTAAAGCCTCTGCCGGTCAGGGGAGCCGTCAGGGCGTGAAACGGCCAAAGAAAGCCATTCGTAACGTTCATAAAAAGAAAGGATCCTGATAAAATGAAAATTGCTGTAATAACCGGGGCATCCTCCGGAATGGGCAGGGAAATGATTATTCAGCTATGGGAGCATTTCAACGGGTTTGATGAGATCTGGATCATTGCCAGGAGAATGGAGCGCCTGGAGGAATTGGACCGTCAGGTGGGAGCGCCTTTGCGCAAATTTGCCCTGGACCTTACAAAGGACAGGGACCTGGGCATACTGGAACGCACCCTTGAGGAGAAAATGCCCCAGGTGAAATTCCTGGTAAATGCCGCCGGGTTTGGAAAGATCGGTGCGGTGGATGAATTGAGCCTCACAGACGAACGTGATATGGTGCGCCTGAATTGTGAGGCCCTGTGCGCGGTGACGCGGATGGTCCTGCCCTATATGACCTGCAACAGCAGGATCATCCAGTTTGCGTCCTCGGCAGCTTTTCTTCCACAGCCCGGTTTTGCCATTTATGCGGCGACCAAATCCTTTGTGCTCAGCTACAGCAGGGCCCTGCACCAGGAACTGAAATCCAGGAATATCTATGTGACGGCAGTATGCCCCGGCCCGGTAAAGACCGAATTCTTTGATATCGCTGAGACGACAGGCGAGATACCTCTGTACAAGCGCCTGGTCATGGCTAATCCCAGACGGGTGGTGGCCAAGGCGATCCGGGACAGCGTGGTGGGGAGGGACATTTCCGTATATGGATTGACCATGAAGGCATTTGATCTGCTTTGCAAGGTCTTTCCCCACCGGTTTATCCTGATGCTGATGGATGTGATCAATTCCAAAGTAAAGGACTGCAAAAGATAAAGGAGACATCACATATGCAGACACTGACAGTGACACCCAATGAAGCCGGACAGCGCATGGATAAGCTTCTTGCCAAATACCTGGATCAGGCCGGAAAAGGTTTTCTCTATAAAATGATGCGCAAAAAGAACATTACTTTAAACGGAAAGAAATGTGACGGCTCCGAACATCTGGCAGAGGGGGATGAGATACAGCTGTTCCTCTCGGATGAGACCATAAGCAAGTTTCAGGGCTCGGCCCTGTCCGGTCCTTTGTTTGGAACCCCGGGCCGAGCCTTACCGGATACTAAAAAAAACAGTTCCGGGAACCTGGATATTGTCTATGAAGACAGCCATATCCTGGTGGTGAACAAGCCTTCGGGTATGCTTTCCCAAAAGGCAAAGGAAGGGGATATGTCCCTGAATGAATATATCCTGAATTACCTGATCGATTCAGGGGGTCTGCCCATAAGCCAGCTGCGGACCTTTAAGCCTTCCATCTGCAACCGCCTGGACCGCAATACCAGCGGCCTGGTGGTGGCGGGAAAATCCCTGGCAGGGCTTCAGATCATGAATGAGGTGTTTAAGGACAGGAGCATACACAAATATTACCAGTGCCTTGTGTCCGGAAAGGTGGAGGGCAAGCAGCTGATCGCCGGGTTCCTGAAAAAGAATGAGGAGACCAATACCGTATCCATCTACCCTCTGGAGGTGGAGGACAGTGTGCCGATCATGACGGAGTATCTTCCCCTGGCCGGAAACGACAGGTTTACCCTGTTGAGGGTGACATTGATCACCGGGCGCAGCCATCAGATACGCGCCCATCTGTCATCAATGGGACATCCTATTGCAGGTGACTACAAGTATGGAAGCAGGCAGGTAAATGATGACATGAAAAAGAAATACAAAGTCCGGTCCCAGCTGCTTCACTCCTGGAGGCTGGAACTTCCAAAGGAACTTCCGGCGCCACTTGACTATCTTGGGGGAAGGGAATTCATCGCACATCTTCCCGGTCAGTTTGCCAGAGTTTTAAAGGGGGAAGGGATTGCCGTCACACCAACAGGGAAGCTTTAAAAAGGCAGAAAAAGGATCATTTGGTGATTCTTGACAGGAGCTCCTGTTCGGGTTATGATAATACAAGCGACAAAATGTGTGCGTACCAAAAAGAATGGAATGAGAGGATTTTTGGAATGGGAAAAATTATACTTACAGGCGACCGCCCCACAGGACGGCTTCACGTAGGACATTATGTGGGTTCACTGAAGCGCAGGGTGGAGCTTCAGAACTCGGGAGAGTTTGATGAGATTTATATTATGATAGCCGATGCGCAGGCTTTGACAGATAATGCGGACAACCCTGAAAAGGTGCGTCAGAACATCATAGAAGTGGCCCTGGATTATCTGGCATGCGGACTGGACCCGTCCAAGTCCGTGCTGTTTATCCAGTCCCAGATACCGGAATTGTGTGAGATGACCTTCTATTACATGGATCTGGTGACCGTATCCCGCCTTCAGCGTAATCCCACGGTTAAGTCTGAGATCCAGATGCGTAATTTTGAGGCCAGCATCCCGGTGGGATTTTTCACCTATCCCATCAGCCAGGCAGCCGACATCACTGCCTTCAAGGCAACTACGGTTCCGGTGGGCGAAGACCAGGCTCCAATGATTGAGCAGACCAGGGAGATCGTGCACAAGTTTAATACTGTTTACGGAGGTAATCTGGTGGAGCCGGATATCCTGCTTCCTGACAACAAGGCATGTCTGCGCCTTCCGGGCACTGACGGCAAGGCCAAGATGAGCAAATCCCTGGGCAACTGCATTTATCTGGCTGATTCCGAGGCGGATGTGAAGAAGAAGATCATGTCCATGTTCACCGACCCCAACCATCTGCGCGTGGAGGATCCGGGCCAGGTGGAAGGAAATCCTGTGTTTGTTTACCTGGATGCGTTCTGCCGCGATGAGCATTTCGCAGAGTATCTTCCGGATTACAAGAACCTGGATGAGCTGAAGGCCCATTATATGAGAGGCGGTCTTGGGGATGTAAAGGTCAAGAAGTTTTTAAACAACGTGCTTCAGGACGAGCTGCGCCCCATCCGTGAACGCCGTAAGGAGTTTGCAAAGGATATTCCTGCCGTATACCGTATCCTGGAAGAGGGGAGCAGGAAAGCCCAGGCAAAGGCAGCCGGGACACTGGCGGAGATGAAGAGGGCCATGAAGATCAACTATTTTGAGGATAAGGACCTGATCGCAGAGCAGGCTCTCAGATTCCAGTCCGAGGAATAAGCGTAAAAACAGCAGAAATCATTAGGATTTTCGCGGAAAGCGGAAGTCCTTTTTCTGTTATGTGGTATAATATTGCGGTGTTCTGCTTTGACAAGGGTGCATTCTGAAGCTGACGTTTATGGATTAAAAAAACCTCTTGACCCTGCCCTTAGGGATGGGATTATACTTGGTTCAGATCCGGATCAGATGAATAAAAACAGATGGAGGAACAGGGAAATGCTGACCATAGGACAGATGTCAAAGATATGCGGGGTAAGTGTAAAAACGCTGCGCCATTATGAAAAGATCGGTCTTTTAAGGCCAAGGAAAACAGATGAGGCCAATGGATACCGGTATTATGAGGACAGTCAGATCAGTACCATGCTTTTGATCGGACGGCTGAAGCGGTACGGATTTTCCCTTACCGACATTCAGGGCTTGCTGGACACAAAGGATGCCGGGAGTCTTTTGGGGCAGCTGAGGAAACAGAAATTCCGGCTGGAGCAGCAGATGAACTATCTTTCCGTTACGGTCAGGGAAATGGGAATCCATCTGGAAGAGTTTGAAAGGACAGGTGACATTATGAGCTATCAGAATAACTATGAAATCCAGGTCAAAGAAACAGAGGAACAGGTGCTGGTAACCAGCAGGCAGAAGATGTCGGTGGAGGAATTCGGAAACTATTACGGGAAACTGTATGAAAAGATCGCCAGGGAACATCTCACCGCCAACGGCATAACAATGGCAATCTACCATGACCAGGAGTTTGATCCGGCCTACAGCGATATAGAGCTTGCCGTGGGTATCACGGAAAGGGATAAGGCGGACTGCATCATGCCAAAGCGTTTCTGTGCCGCCACCGTTCACAAAGGAGCATATTCAGGGCTTCCCGATGCTTACGGCGCCATTGTATCATGGATCAACGCCAACGGATACCGGCCGGATGGAATGCCCTACGAGATCTATGTCAAAAATCATTTCCATAACCTGCCGCCTGAGGAGTGGGAGACGGAGATATTCTTTCCTGTTAAGAAGTGATCATAAGTATATCCAGAGGAGCCGGCTTCCAAACGGAAGCCGGCTCCTGGTTTATAGCAGATCGTTTGTGTGCAATATTTTCAATTTTCTGAATATATCCTTAATTTGCCAGATCTTCCATTGACTTGAAACCTGGGTCACAATATACTGAAGCCATATGAGGAGGATTTTGGTATGAAACGTTTATTGGTTTTTGTGAAAATGCATACCCTGTTAAGCATTGTCCTGGCTCCTGTGGTGGTGCTTCTCATCATGATGGTACTGGGATGCCCATTACTGTTTATAAGAGGGCCGTTTGGGCCCAACCGGCTGACGGAAGGATATATGGCGTTGTTTATGGTTCTGATCCTGCTGGTTTCCTTAGTCTATCCCCTGCTGTTAACCGTGTGCAATCTATATTTTATGGTCAAAAAGACTCTGAGTCCCTTTCAGCGGTCCATCAGTGCATTGACGGAAATTGCCACCATATTGGCCGGTTTTCTGCTAAGCTGGCTGTATATCTCGGAAGTTACGGAGATCGTATTTGCGGACTGGCCTGAGGTGCTGTACAATGGCCAGTTCCATACACCCATTGCCACCTGGACATTTCCAACCATAGCAGTGCTGTCCGGAGTGGGGATCCTTGGATATATGATCCTTCGCATGATCCCGTTAAAGGAACTGCCTCCCCTTGTGACCGTACTTTCCATGTCAGCCATGTACATCGGATGCCTGATGTGTGTGATGTGGACCATACAGACCTGCGTGGCGGGCAGGGGAGGGATCTACCTGTACCTGTTTCCTGTAAACTGTGTCCTCATTGCCGTAAAAGTGATCCGGCGTTTGCTGCTGCAGTGGCAGGAACTGAATCCGGGCCGTACGGAGGGGAAAGGAGAGAAGGGAAAAGGGGAAGAGATGGCAGGAAAGCCGAATAATGGAACGGCAGGAAGTCCGGAAGTCGCGGGACGCTTTGAGGCCGTGCTGCAGAATTCCGGAAACTGGCCATGGCTGGCCCTGCTTTTTATGCTGCCCCTGCTGGGGATCCTGATCATGCTCCTCACTTTATTCGGACAAAAGCCGGACAGCGTCATTCAGGCGTGGACACAGACCAGCCAGTGGAATCTGTCCCAGAAGGTCTCCCCTCCCAATGTGATGTATGACGAACACTATCTGTGCACGGTGGCGGCAGGAGGCCATCCAAAGGTGGTCCATCCCGTCCGCATGGGCGTCCGTCATGGCCATCGTGTTATTGTCAACAGACAGCTCTGTATTGCAAATGCCTTTGAGCAGATCATAATGGAACGTGCGCCCGGGTTCCACGGCGCGGTCCGGCATGTCTATGACAGATACGGATTTCCCCTGGCCCGCCATATCAGGACATCCTTTGGAGCTGACTGTGTTTATATACTTATGAAGCCGCTGGAGTGGCTGTTCCTGGCCGTCATCTATTTGTGTGACGTCCATCCGGAAAACAGGATCGCCATGCAGTATATCACTCCTATTGGGCAGGATTGGCCGGATGCGGGGTGACTCGTATTACAGGGGCAGGCAGTGTGTCTGCTGTGTCAATGGAAGAGGCCCATGACGGAGAATACCCATTAAGACGGTATGTAAGGATCGTGGATGTAAAAGGGCAGTAGGGGGAGAGATCGTATGGGGAGAGACAGGATGGAACAAAAGAATGGCAGCCATAGCACATGGGCAGGGAAAGGGGCCGGATACCTGCGGTCTATTCTCTGCGTGGCAGTGGTCCTGTCGGTGTGCGGCGGTATTTTTTATTATGGGGTGATGAACGGATGGTTTCTCCTCAACCGCCCCGGGGCCGGAACTTATTCGGTACGCGGAGTTGATGTGTCCCACTACCAGGGGGATATTGACTGGTCCGTGCTCAGCGCCCAGGACATTTCCTTTGCGTATATAAAGGCCACGGAGGGGAGCCGCCATAGGGATCCGCGCTTTGAGGAAAACTGGGAGGAGTCGGCCGGGACAGGTCTGTATACAGGCGCTTACCATTTTTTCAGTTTTGACAGCCCGGCAGAGAGTCAGGCACAGAATTTTATCCAGACCGTGGGAAAGCGGGAAGGAATGCTTCCGCCTGTGGTGGATTTTGAGTTTTACGGGGATAAGAGATCCAATCCTCCCCCTGTCAGCCAGGCGGCAGAACAGTTGGAACTCATGCTGGAGATGTTGGGGGAGCATTATGGAGTGACTCCGGTCATCTACGCTACGGAGGAAACCTATGAAATGTACCTGGAAGGCGGATTTGAAGCGTATCCCCTCTGGATCCGCAATGTGGTCCGCAGACCTGAGACCGACAGAGAGTGGACGTTCTGGCAGTACGCAAATAGGGGAAGGCTTAAGGGATATTCCGGTCAGGAGAAATTTATTGATCTGAACGTGTTTGCGGGAAGTAAAGAGCAGTGGGAACAGTTTGTGCAGACGGGTAAGCCTGTAACAAAGGCTGGGAGTTAAGGTGAAAGAAAACTATATGGTGCCGGACTTGTGAAAAAACAGATGTTCTGATATACTTGTTCCAGAAACAGACGGAAAGGAACATGCAGCATGGGAACATGGAATACAAGGGGATTGAGGGGGTCTACCCTGGAGGATCTGATCAATCATACCAATGACAGCTACAGGGAAAAGCATCTGGCGCTGATCCAGAAGATACCCACTCCCATTACCCCCATTGAGATAGACAAGGCGAGCAGGCACATTACCCTGGCGTACTTTGACCAAAAGAGTACGGTGGACTATATCGGCACCGTGCAGGGGATCCCGGTGTGTTTTGACGCCAAGGAATGCGCGGCAAAGACATTTCCCCTTCAGAACATACACCCCCACCAGATCCAGTTCATGAAGGAGTTTGAGGAACAGGGAGGGATCTCCTTCATCATCCTGTACTACACGGGAATGAATGAGATGTATTATCTTCCCTTTGACCAGGTGCTTGCTTTCTGGGAACGGATGGAGGCGGGAGGGCGAAAAAGCTTTACATATGATGAAGTGGACAAACAGTGGCGGATACGTACCTACAGGGATATGCTGGTGCACTATTTGGAGGAGATCCAAAAAGACCTGGACCGGAGAAACTGATGTTCCCGGACCGGGTCTTTGCCATGTTTAATGGATCAGATCAGCTTTTCAAAGGCGATCTTATCACTGTTGTCAAAGGTGACCACGCCGCAGTATTCATATCCGTTCTTTTCCAGCAGATGTCTCATGGCGCCATTGTCCTGGTCCGTGTCGATCTTGATGCTGTGGATTCCCCTGGACCTGCACAGCTCTTCCGCCCGGTGCAGCATAAGGGATCCCAGGCCCTTTCCCTTGTGTGAATTGCCAATGGCCAGCCTGTGGATGACACCGTAGGGCTGAATGCTTTTCCAGGTTCCTCTCAGGGTCTCATAACATTCTTCCTTGTCAAAGGAAATACATGCGTAACCTATGATACGGCCGTTCTCCGTTATGACATATCCGTTTCCTTTCATCACATCCCCGGCCACCGAATTCCTGTCGGGATATTCGTTCTGCCACTGGTCGATCCCCTGATCCTTCAGGTATTGACGCGCTTCCTGTATGATCTCCCAGCACCTATCGATCTCCGTACTTTGGGAACATCTGAATTCCATCTGTTTTTCCTCCTGTCCATTTGGTGTACGCTTGGAGTCTCACCTGCACCCATCTCTGCGGCTGACAGAAAATCATCTCGCAAATCTGAGTACCAGGAGATTTTGAACATACATTTTACATAATGATTGACCTGAATTGGAAATAAAAGTATACTATAATAAGACATACCGTCCAATATATTGGAATCTATTATATTGTACTATTAGTCCAATATAATGTCAAGCAAAAAGACTGTTTGGAGGAGTTTATGGATATTAATATTAATCTGGAAGTAGGCCGGAACATCAAGCGCCTGAGGGAGGAGAAAAAGCTGACCCTGGACGGGGCTGCCGGGGTTACCGGAGTGTCCAGAAGCATGCTGGCCCAAATTGAGAAGGGGGATGTAAATCCTACCATTTCCGTGCTTTGGAAAATTGCCAATGGCTATAAGGTTTCATTTTCCTCCCTCATTGAAACCAGTATGGAGGAGATGACCGTGGTGCGGGAACAGGACATCCTCCCCATCCGGGAAGACGGGGGAGGGTATGTGAATTATCCCATATTCCCCTTTGATGACAGGAAAATGTTTGAGACGTACAGGATCGTCATAGAGCCGGAGGGGAAGCTCTGTGCCCAGCCCCATCTGGCGGGAACGGAAGAATTTATCACAGTGTTCCGGGGAAATGTGGGGATTGAGGCCAATGGTCGGCGCTGGGAGCTGTCTGAGGGGGATTCCATACGGTTTAAGGCGGATGTGCCCCATGGCTACTGGAACATGGGAGATTCCCAGGCACAGCTGAGCATGATCATATTTTACGGAAGACAAAAATGAAATATTGACAATCACTCCATTATCCCCTATAATGGAACAATCACGTTACCGAATTAGCACTTTACCACATAGAAGTAAAAACACAATATCAATAAAAAAGGATGAATCATTATGGCAGGAAATAACCGTTTGATCCACACACCGGAGGGTGTGAGGGACAGCTACAATGCGGAATGCAGAAAGAAGCTGGCAGTACAGGATAAGATATTGAATACATTCTATCTCTATGGATATGAGCATATCCAGACCCCGAGTTTTGAATATTTTGACATATTCAGCAAGGACAGGGGAAGTGTTTCCGACCGTGAGATGTTTAAGTTTTTTGACCGGGACAACAGTACCCTGGTGCTGCGGCCGGATATGACTCCGGCAGTGGCAAGGTGTGTGGCCAAATATTTTATGGATGATACCATGCCCCTGCGGCTCTGTTATCTGGAACGGACCTTTAAGAACAACAGCAGCTACCAGGGACGGCTGAAAGAGCGGGCGGAGACCGGGGTGGAGCTGATCGGAGATGACTCCGCGGACGGAGATGCGGAGATGATCGCCATGGTCATAGACAGCCTGAAAGCGGCCGGATTAAAGGAGTTTCAGGTGGAGCTGGGCCAGGTGGCATTCTACAGAAGCCTTCTGGAGGAAGCCGGGTTAAACGGGGATGTGGAGGAGGAGCTGAATCAGCTCATTGAAAACAAGAACGATTTTGGGGTGGAGGAGCTGTTAAAGAACCAGGGGATCGACCCGGGATTAAAGCAGGTGTTCTTAAAACTCCCGGAATTGTTTGGCTCCCTGGAGCAGATCATGGAGGCAAAGAAACTGACAGCCAACCCATGCGCCCTGGCCGCCATTGAACGGCTGGAGCAGGTGCACCACATTCTGGAAAGCTATGGGCTGGCCGGTTATGTGACGTATGACCTGGGTATGCTCAGCAAATACCATTACTACACGGGGATCATTTTCAAAGCATATACATATGGGACAGGTGATTATATCGTCACAGGCGGGCGCTATGACAAACTGCTGGTGCAGTTTGGAAAGGATACTCCGGCCGTGGGATTTGTCATTGTAGTGGACCAGCTTATGGCAGCCCTGTCCAGACAGCAGATCGACACCCCGGTGACGCTGGTGAATACCGTGATCCTCTACGAGGCGTCCGCCAGGGACAATGCCATACGGCTGGGCAGGTACTTTAAGGACAAGGGTCTGGCTGTCCAGTCCATGAAGCGGCGCCCGGACAAGGAGATCGAGGATTATAAGGCCATGGCAGCACAGCGGCATATGAGAAACCTCCTGTATTTAAAGGGGGAGGGCCTGGTGGTCACGGCCATGGACATGGTGAACCACAGCGCGGATGAGATTCCTGTTTCCGCGTATGAGTGACACGGGATTGATGAATGTAAGGACTGGTGAGAACAGATGAGATATTTAACGGTAGCGTTAGCAAAAGGCAGACTGGCCAGGAAGGCCATGGAATTATTTGAGGAGATCGGCATTTCCTGTGATGAGATGAAGGATAAGGATTCCAGGAAGCTGATATTTGTAAATGAAGAGCTGGGGATCCGGTTTTTCCTGGCCAAGGCCAGTGACGTGCCCACCTATGTGGAGTACGGAGCCGCCGATATCGGCATTGTGGGAAAGGACACCATACTGGAGGAGGGCCGCAAGCTCTACGAGGTCATGGACCTGGGAGTGGGGAAATGCAGGATGTGCGTATGCGGTCCCGAGTCGGCCAGGGAGAGCCTGAAGCACCACGAGCTGATCCGGGTTGCCACCAAGTACCCTAATATAGCAAAGGATTATTTCTACAACCAGAAGTATCAGACCGTGGAGATCATCAAGCTGGGGGGCTCCATTGAACTGGCCCCCATTGTAGGGCTGTCCGAGGTGATCGTGGACATTGTGGAGACCGGCTCAACCCTGCGTGAAAACGGCCTGGCAGTGTTGGAGGAAGTGTGCAGCCTGTCCGCCCGCATGGTGGTGAACCAGGTGAGCATGAAGACGGAGAATGAGCGCATTACAAGGATAATCAAGGATTTCCAGGCCATACTGAAGGATTCATGCGCTCATAAGGAGGAGAAAGCAGAATGAGAATCATAACCTTAGATGATCGATCCATGGAAAATATCCTGGCGGATATGTTAAAAAGGGATCCCAACAATTATGACAGCTATACCCAAACCGTGGAAGCCATTGTTAATGATGTGAGAAACCGCAGGGACGAAGCCGTGTTTGAGTACACGGCAAAGTTTGACCATGCTTATCTGGACGCTTCCGGTATCCGGGTGACGGAGGCGGAGATACAGGAAGCCATGGAGCAGGTGGATGCAGGGCTGTTGGACGTGATGAAACAGTCCATGGAGAATATCCGCAGTTATCATGAAAAGCAGAAAAGGAACAGCTGGTTTGACGCAAAGCCTGACGGGACCATCCTGGGCCAGAAGGTGACCGCCCTGGAAAGCGTGGGCGTATATGTGCCTGGCGGAAAAGCCGCCTATCCGTCTTCCGTGCTGATGAACATCATTCCTGCGGAAGTGGCGGGAGTGAAACAGATCGTTATGGTGACACCTCCGGGTAAGGATGGAAAGGTGAACCCTGTGACCCTGACAGCCGCCCATCTGGCCGGTGCCACCCAGGTGTACAAGGTGGGAGGCGCCCAGGCAGTTGCAGCCCTGGCCTTCGGGACCCAGTCCATCCCAAGGGTGAATAAGATCGTTGGACCGGGCAATATCTTTGTTGCCCTGGCCAAAAAGGCGGTATACGGCCATGTGAGCATTGACAGCATTGCGGGACCCAGCGAGATCCTGGTGATCGCGGACGACAGCGCCAACCCGCGGTTTGTTGCAGCGGACCTATTAAGCCAGGCAGAACACGATGAACTGGCCAGCGCTATCCTGGTGACCACCAGCATGGATCTGGCCAAGAAGGTGTCCCTGGAGGTGGAGGGATTCTTAAAGGTGCTTCCCAGAAGTGAGATCATCAGCAAGTCCCTGGACAATTACGGATATATCCTGGTGGCGGAATCCATGGAAAAGGCAGTGGAGGCATCCAACAGTATTGCGCCGGAGCACCTGGAGATCGTGACCAGGAATCCGTTTGAGGTCATGACAAAGATTCAGAATGCAGGCGCCATCTTTATCGGTGAATACAGTTCCGAGCCGCTGGGGGATTATTTTGCAGGTCCCAACCACATCCTGCCCACCAATGGTACGGCCAAGTTCTTTTCACCCCTGGGAGTGGATGATTTTATCAAGAAATCCAGCATCATCTACTATTCCAGGGAAGCCCTGGAAAAAGCACATAAGGAGATTGAACTTTTTGCAGAGGCCGAACATCTGACGGCCCATGCCAACTCCGTACGGGTGCGTTTTGAGTGACCATACCCTCAGCGGACAAGGGGCGTGTGTCCCTCTTGTCCGCTGAGGGCAAATATCCTTAAGAGGAGACAGAAGACATGGATAGGATAGCTGAGATCGTAAGGAATACAAATGAGACAAAGATCCATATGACCCTGAACCTGGACGGAAGCGGAACAGGGGACATTCACACAGGGATCGGGTTTTTTGACCATATGTTAAACAGTTTTGCGCGGCACGGGTTCTTTGACCTGTCCGTGACCGTGGAGGGGGATCTGGAGGTGGACACCCACCACACCGTAGAGGATACCGGAATCGTGCTGGGCCAGGCCATCCGGCAGGCGGTGGGGGACAAAAAAGGAATTGTGCGCTACGGTTACCAGATCCTTCCCATGGATGAATCCCTGGTGCTGTGCGCCCTGGACCTGTGTAAAAGACCTTATCTGGTCTATGACCTGAACCTGGACAGGGAAAAGGTGGGGGACCTGGAGACAGAGATGGTGCGGGAATTTTTTTATGCGGTGTCCTATGCGGCTGAGATGAACCTGCATGTTAAGCAGCTGTCGGGGATGAACAACCACCATATCATTGAAGCGGCCTTTAAGGCTTTTGCAAAGGCCCTGGACGGGGCGGTTGCGGCGGAACCCAGACTGACAGGCGTGCTGTCCACCAAGGGCAGCTTGTAGGAGGGACCGGGCGTTCGCCCGCACCAGAGTACCGTTTGCTTACATATGAGTACCGTCCGCATGCATATGAGTACTGCTTGGATGGGCTTTGGGGGAGGGATGGAATTGGGAAAACAGGGAACGGGGATACCTTCCCTATCCAGGAAAATGAATCATCTGAGATACAGGGATATAAGACTTTTGGCCGGCGCAGTGCTCCTCATCCTGGGATTGTCTTCTGCCCTGGCCTGCCTTCTTTTGGATGGGGATCTAAGGGAGAGGTACAGGGAAGAGTTAAACCAGCCGGTACCCTTTCAATCTGACCAACCGGCGGGATACAGCTATGTAAAACTCCAGTACCTGACAGACAGCTTTGCGGAACATGTGAAGAAGGCGGATGACTATTATTTCGGCTTTGATTTTATGTTCCGCCCCTACATCATTTCCGTAAGGGGAGAACTTCCAAAAGAACTGATGGCCCTTATGGAGTATACATATGGGGACGCCGGGGCCAAGCAGCCCCCGGCCGTGGCCGTGTACGGATATGGGGAGCCTGTGGTGCCGGAACTTCTGGGATATGCCAGGGAATCCTACAGCCGGCTGTGGTCGGAATCACAGATTCCCATTACAATGGAGGACCTGTCGGAAATTGTGGGCGGATATTACCTGGACACGGTTCCAAGAACGTATTTGGAGCAGTATCCCCGTGCAATCCTGTTTTATGTATTGCCGTTTCTTATGGCCGCTGCCGGGGGCATTTACATGATCTTGTATTTCAGGCGTCTGGGCGCCCAGAGAAGGCGGCTTTCAGGAAGGGGCGGTGAACTTCTGGCAGCGGACCGGGAACTGGCCTGCACAGAGGAATATGCAAAGGGAGCAGGCATTTACCTGACGGAGCATTTTGTCATAACTGCGGCTTATGCATTTGATGTGATCCCTTACACCAGGATCATCAGGGTGGAGAATACAGGAGGGCTTGTGATTATTGTCACAGAGGATGACCACGCCCATATTGCGGCCGGCGGCAGAAGGACTGGGCAATATTTGGAAAAGTTGAATCAGGATCTTAAGATCCGTTTAAAAGAAGAGGAAAGAGGAGATTCATATGCAGCTATATCCGGCAATTGACATGAAGGACGGACAGTGTGTACGCTTAAGGCAGGGCGGGTTTAAGGATATTACCGTGTATTCCGATGCGCCATGGAAGGTGGCCGCCTGGTGGCAGGCTCAGGGAGGCACCTTTTTGCATCTGGTGGACCTGGACGGAGCGCTGGCAGGGCACTCGGTCAATGCAAAGGCCATTCAGAAGATCGTGGACAGCGTAACCATCCCTATTGAAATCGGAGGAGGCATCCGTTCGGAGGAGGCGGTGCGCAGTATGCTGGACCTGGGGGTAAGGCGCGTGATCATTGGAACCAAGGCGGCTACCCATCCGGAATTCCTAAAGGACATGGTGGAAAAGTTCGGGGAGGATGCCATTGTGGCTGGCGTGGATGCCAGGGACGGCATGGTGGCGGTGGAGGGCTGGGAAAAGGTCAGCGCCGTAACCGCCCGGGATCTCTGCATAAAGATGAAGGAATTTGGAGTCCGGCATATTGTATATACGGATATATCCAGGGACGGTATGCTGTCAGGTCCCAATGTGGAGGCAACCAGGCAGCTGACAGAGGATACGGGACTTGACATCATAGCCTCCGGCGGGGTATCCTGTATGAAGGACCTTCAGGATCTGCATGAGGCAGGGATCAGGGGAGCCATTATTGGAAAAGCTCTTTACGAAAACAGAATCGACCTGAAGGAAGCAGTCAGACTCTACGAAAACTAGGAGATACTCAAATGACAGATTATAAGAAGCTGATATTGGGATTTGGCATAAAGGAAGGAAAGGCTTATTCCTGGAACGGACAGGCGGAATATGGGAAACCCCTTACGGACCTGGCAAGGACCGGCTGTGACAACGGGGCCGACCAGGTGCTGCTCTATGATCATTCTGAGAATGATGAGGATCACGAGGCGGTGATCGGTCTGATAAAGGAGACTGCCAGAACCGTGGATGAACCGATCCTGGCAGGAGGCCGTGTGAGAAGGCTGGAGGACGTAAAGAAGTATCTCTACGCCGGAGCCGGCGCCGTATTCCTGGATGTGAGCCGGGAGGACAATGTGGACATGATGAAGGAGGCTGCGGACCGTTTCGGCAGCGAGAAGATCTATGCATACCTTCCGGATATTACATATATTCCCCAGGCGGAGGAATATGCGCAGCTGGGCGCCTCGGTGATGATCCTTAAAACCTCGGCCCAGGTACCTTCCCTTCAGGAGTTGGGGGAGATTGGGGAGAGCGGGCATGAAGCCCTGATCTTCTGCGGAGGCCACCAGTCTGTCCAGGACATGGCGGGGGAACTTAAGATCCATTTTGGCTGCCCTCTGGTCAAGGGGGCCATCCTCACCCTGGAAGAGGAATCCATGGATACCTGCATGGAGATGAAGCAGATGCTCAAGGGAGCCGGTATTGAGACAGATACCTTTGAGAGCACGGTGGCGTGGAAGGATTTTAAGCTGAACAGCGATGGGCTGGTTCCTGTGATCGTGCAGGATCATAAAAGCTCGGAAGTGCTGATGATGGCGTATATGAACGAGGAATCCTATGAGGCCACCCTTGCCACGGGAAAGATGACATATTTCAGCAGAAGCCGGCAGAAACTGTGGCTGAAGGGAGAGACCAGCGGACATTTCCAGTATGTGAAATCCCTGAAGCTGGACTGTGACAATGACACGATCCTGGCCACGGTCAAGCAGATCGGCGGCGCCTGCCACACGGGAAGCAGGACCTGTTTCTTTACCACCCTGGCTGAAAAGGAATACAAGGAGACAAACCCCTTAAAGGTGTTTGAGGATGTGTACGGTGTGATCCTGGACCGGAAGGAACATCCGAAGGAGGGATCCTACACCAATTATCTCTTTGACAAAGGTATTGACAAGATCCTCAAAAAACTGGGGGAGGAGGCCACTGAGATCATCATAGCGGCCAAGAATCCCAACCCTGAGGAGATCAAGTATGAGATATCGGATTTTCTCTACCATATGATGGTGCTTATGGCTGACAGGGGAATCTCCTGGGAGGAGATAACGGAGGAGCTGGCTAACCGGTAGAATAAAAAACAGAATGGCTCCATCCATCTTTTAATCAGTGCCTGCCCGGAGTTTCCTTCCCGGGCAGGCACTTTTTACAGATAGACATTGTCCCTGATCGGAAACAAAAGGAATCATTGAGTTTTTCAGCCTGCTATGATAGAATAAATAGTATATTTGCCAGTATTTTCATCCTAAAGAAGAGGAGTAAAGCTATGTTTTCACGAAAGAAGATTTTGGTTGTGGAAGACAATATGCTCAATCGAAGCCTGTTGTGCCAGATTCTGTCCGAAGATTATGATGTTGTGGAGGCGGAAAACGGCCAGGAGGCCCTTGATATATTAAAACAGTACGGAGAAGGGATTTCCCTTATTTTATTGGATATTATCATGCCGGTTATGGATGGCTACACCTTTCTCTCAATCATGAAAGCAGATCCCGCTTATTCCTCCATTCCCGTTATTGTAACAACACAAAATGACGCCGAGTCGGATGAGGTTGCCGCTTTGTCCCATGGGGCAACGGATTTTGTGGCTAAACCTTATAAGCCTCAGATCATCCTGCACCGCGTGGCAGGTATTATCCGGCTGCGGGAAACAGCCGCCATGATCAACCTGATGCAGTATGACCGGCTGACCGGACTGTACAGCAAGGAGTTTTTCTATGAGCAGGTGAGAAACGTCCTGCTGCGAAACCCTGATACCCACTATGACATTGTTTGTTCCGATATTGAGAATTTCAAGCTGATTAACGATGTGTTTGGAGTGAAGACAGGCGACCGCCTGCTGTGCGGGATTGGAAAGGCATACGAGGAGAAGCTGGGCGGCAGGGGAATCTGCGGCCGCCTGAATTCAGACCAGTTTGCCTGCATGATAGAGCACAAATGGGAATATACCAACGATATGTTCATGGAAGCCAATATCCAGACCAATGAGCTGCTGGAGGTCCACAACATTGTAATGAAATGGGGCATCTACTATGTGGAGGACCGCATGGTTTCCGTGGAGCAGATGTGCGACAGGGCCCTTCTGGCTGCCAGGAGCATCAAAGGCCAGTACGGAAAGTTTTTTGCGATCTATGACGATACCCTGCGCAACCAGCTGCTGAGGGAACAGGCCATTACGGACAGCATGGAGACGGCCCTGGCCCGGAACCAATTCCTGGTCTATCTCCAGCCAAAGTACAGGATCAGGGATGAGAACCTTATAGGAGCGGAGGCGCTGGTCCGGTGGATCCACCCGGAGTGGGGCTTTTTATCCCCGGCAGAGTTTATCCCTCTGTTTGAGAAGAATGGTTTTATCACAAAACTGGACCAGTTTGTGTGGGATAAGGCCTGTGCTGCCATCCGTTCCTGGGATGACCGGGGATATTATCCCATATCCGTGTCTGTGAATGTTTCCAGGGCGGATATTTACAATGAGGACCTTGTGTCCACCCTGATCCAGATCGTTGAACGATACGGACTTTCCCCTTCCCGCCTTCATCTGGAGATCACAGAGAGCGCTTATACGGAAAACCCAAAGCAGATCATCGATACAGTGACCCTTTTGCGCGAACAGGGCTTTGTTATTGAGATGGATGATTTCGGAAGCGGATACTCCTCCCTGAATATGCTCAATGACATGCCCATCGATATCCTGAAGCTGGACATCAAATTTATCCATAACGAGATGGCCAAGCCCAAGAGCCAGGGAATCCTTCAGTTTATCATCAACCTGGCGCGCTGGATGGACCTGGGAGTGGTGGCGGAAGGCGTGGAGACCAAGGAACAGCTGCTCAGGCTCAGTGAGCTGGGATGTGATTTTGTACAGGGATATTACTTTGCAAGGCCCATGCCCTGCAAGGATTTTGAGGCCCTTCTGGCCGCTCATAAGGAAAGCGGGCTTCAGATACCGGAGGAGGAGACTTGCTCCGGGGAGGAACTGCCCGTGCTGCTGGTGGCGGACGAGGACCCGGTTTATCGGGAGTCTGTGCAACAGGCATTCAAGGGGCATTACCAGGTGGTGGGGACCGCCACCTGTGATGATACCCTGGAATACATAAAGAACCACAGGGGGATAGCGGCAATTGTTTTAAGCATAACACTTCCGGATACAGATGGTTTTCAGGTGCTGAAAACCATCCAGCGGGACAAGGAATTGTGGAACCTTCCCATCATAACCACGGCCCTGTCCAACCCGGAACTGGAAAACATGGCATTGGAACTGGGGGCGGATGATTTTATATGCAAACCCCACCTGATGCAGAGCCTGTCCAAACGGATACAGCGCAGCGTATTGTTTTATGCATCTGCCGGCGTGGCGCTGACACAGCCCGGCACGCGGCTGCAGGAACAGTCAAAACGCAGGAAACCGGAAGCTTCTGAGAAAAATACAAACAAGGAGAGCTGCGGCTTGTGGAAAGAGGAAAGTATGAGTAATCCGAACAGTGGGAATCAGACGATCCGGCAGTTCTGCCGCTGCTGGTTTGAACTGAGGGATGCGGGGCTGGCCGAGGAGTTCCTGGCAGATGACATACACTTTGTGGGAACCGGCGAACAGGAGTATGCGGATGGCAGGGAGGATATGGCCCGATACCTGAGGGAGGATATAAGGGAGATACCGGAACCCTTCCAGGTGGATTTTTCGGTTCTTAATGAGCAGCAGCTGGGGGAAAACGTATATGTCATGTCAGCAGCCTTCAGCCTGAAGAACTCCGTATATGCCTGGCATCTGCGCTGCTTTTTTGTGTTAAAACAGCAAAAGGGCCGGTGGCTGGTCTGTGATCTGAACTTTTCAGAACCCAGCAGCAGCCAGGGAAAAGGGGAACACTATCCCCAGACCCTGGTGATGGAAAATATTGCCAGACAGCGGCAGGAACTTCTTAACGAGGCATTTGCAGGCGGTATGCTGGGGTATTATGTGGGGGACGGGTTCCCCTTTTATTTCATTAACCGCAGGATGCTGGAATATCTGGGATACGGGGATGAGAAGGAATTTACGGACGCGATCCGCGGACAGTTTGCAAACTGTATCCATCCTGAGGACCGGGCCATGGTGGAGCAGCTGATGGCAGAGCAGCTGGACATAGGGGAAGAGTATGCGGTGGAATACAGGATGTGCAAAAAGGACGGATCCTATATCTGGGTCCATGATGTAGGGCATAAGACTGTTTCAGAGGACGACCGGCCTGCCATCACATCGGTATGCAGCGATATTACAGCCCAGAAGCAGGCACAGAAGGAGATACTCCACATCTATAATAATATTCCGGGAGCCGTATTCCGCTGCCGATTTGATGCTGATTTTTCCGTCATTGATGCCAATGATGGATTGTTTGACTTTATAGGATACACCCGTCAGGAATTTGCAGCCATGGGAAACCGCATGTCTGCGGTCATCTGGCCGGAGGATCTGGCGGTGATGGAGGGAAAGCTGCGCTCCCAGCTGGAGCACGGGAATACCATCCGCAACGAAAACCGCCTGGTGTGCAAGGACGGCGGTGTAAAATGGATATCGATCAAAGCGCAGCTGTTCACCGGGGAAGACGGAGAACAGTATTTTTACTGTGTGTTTGTGGACATCACGGATGAGAAGCAGGTGCAGGAGCGGGTCAGGGAACTGTATGAGAATGAACTGACTTATTTTGCGGAGCTGTCCACAGAGGGGGGACTGATCCAGGGAAGGATCAATATTACCAGGAATAATCTGGAGAGTTATCTGTCCACAGCCGAGGCTTCCATTGCCAAGGTGGGGGATACCTATGAACAGACCATTGAGAATCTGTCGGCCTCCGCTGTGGATGCCAAGTACGGACAGGATATCCTGCGCGCCATGCGCAGAGAAAAGGTGCTGTCGGATTTTGCTTCGGGCAAAACAGATTATCATTTTGATTTCCTGCGCAGAGGCAGGGATGGCGGGGCCTTTTGGAGCAATACCAGCTTCAGGGTATGCCTGAATCCTGAAACAGGGGATATCATTGCATTTTTCTACACCTTTGATATCACTGAGAAAAAACTTCAGGAACAGCTCCTCTATAAGATTGCGGAGCTGGATTACGATATCATAACTGAGATCGATATCCATAAAGGCACACACCACCCCATATCCTTTTGCGGCAGCCAGAAGGCAACCGTGGCGAGGCAGGGATATTTCCAGGAGGAGATCCGCAATGTGGCCAGCCGGTATATGGACCAGGAGGCCGGGAACGAATACCTGGAGAAGATGGATTTCGGTTATATGCAAAGGCAGCTGGCTCTTCATGATATGTACAATTTTATTGTGGAGATGAGGGATGAACACGGAGTCCAGAGGATCAAGCGGTTTAAGGTGTTTTATATTAACCAGGACTTAGGGCGGGTTGGGGTAGTGCGCACAGATGTGACGGACGTGGTCCGCAAGGAGCAGCGGCAGAAGGAGGACCTGGCAGCGGCGCTGGTTGCCGCGGAACAGGCCAATGCAGCTAAATCTGATTTCCTGTCCAGGATGAGCCATGAGATAAGGACGCCTATGAACGCCATTATCGGCATGAGTACCATAGCGGCCAGGTCCATTGGGGATGATGAACAGGTGGAGGACTGCATCTCCAAGATCGGAATATCTTCCAGATTCCTGCTTTCCCTGATCAATGATATCCTGGATATGAGCCGGATCGAGAGCGGGAAAATGCTGTTAAAGAGCGAGAAGATCCCCACGGATGAATTCCTTAACGGCATCAATTCCATCTGCTATGCCCAGGCCGCTGCCAGGGGAGTGGACTATGAATGCATCCTGGACCCGGTGCTGGATGATTACTATATTGGCGATGCCATGAAGCTGCAGCAGGTGCTGATTAATATCCTGAGCAACGCCATTAAGTTTACCAATGAAGGCGGAAAGGTTACGCTGTCTGCCGCGCTGCACAGAAGAACGAAAAATGACGCTGTTTTGCGGTTCATTGTAAACGACACAGGAGTGGGTATGAGCGAGGAGTTCCTTCCCCATATCTTCGAGCCTTTTTCACAGGAATCCACAGGCACCACAGCGCCGTACGGAGGTACCGGGCTGGGGCTGGCTATCTCTAAAAACATTGTGGATATGATGGACGGAAAGATCACTGTGCGCTCCATCAAAGGAATCGGCACTGAGTTTACGGTGGATGTGAAACTGGGCATTACGGAGGAAGAAAAGCTGCGCCACAATAAAAAGAAGACCACCTATAACTTCTCCCATCTGAAAACCCTGGTGGTGGATGATGACGTGGCTGTGTGCGAGAGCGCCATTGTAACCCTGGAGGAGATGGGGGTCAAGGCGGAGTGGGTGGACAGCGGGCGCAAGGCGGTGAAACGTGTAAGTGATCTGTGGACCGATGGGAAATATTTTGACATGATTCTCATAGACTGGAAAATGCCGGAGATGGATGGGATTGAGACGGCACGCCGCATACGGGGTATTGTGGGACCGGATGTGACCATTATCATCATGACAGCTTATGACTGGGTCACCATTGAACACGAGGCAAAGCTGGCAGGAGTGAACCTGCTGATGAGCAAGCCCATGTTCAAGTCATCGCTGATATCAGCCTTTACCAGGGCCCTGGGGGAAAAGGAAGAACAGGACCGCCAGCCTGAGTCATCGGAGTACGACTTTACAGGCAAACGCGTGCTGCTGGCAGAGGACAATATGATCAACACGGAAGTGGCCGTGATGCTGCTGGAGGATAAGGGATTTAAGGTGGATACGGCTGAGAACGGATTGCGGGCCCTGGAGCTGTTCAGCAAGTCGCCGGAAGGGTATTATGATGCCATACTGATGGATATCAGAATGCCGCTGATGGATGGACTGACCACGGCCAGGAACATACGCCATCTGAGCAACGGGGATGCCGGGGAGATCCCCATTATTGCCATGACAGCCAATGCGTTTGATGATGATATAGAGAAGAGTAAGGCGGCGGGCATGGATGCCCATCTGGCAAAACCCATTGAGCCGGATCGGCTGTTCCAGACTCTGTACGACTTTATTTTTGGAAAGGAGGCATGACAATGGGGGGATTCAGGGAAATGTTTGAGGCCTACGGGGCGGATTACCACTCCACCATGGCAAGGTTTATGGGAAATGAGGCCATGTATATGAAGTTCCTGGACATGCTGTTTAAGGATGATAACCTTGAGAAGCTGGGGGAAGCCCTTGAGAAGCAGGACTATGAGGAGGCTTTTTCCGCTGCCCATACGCTGAAAGGGGTTGTGGGAAACATGGGGCTGACACCTCTTTTTCACGCGGTCTGCGCTGTTGTGGAGCCTCTGCGTGCGGGAACAGCGTCTGTGGATTATGGGGCACTGTATCAGATCGTTCAAACAGAGTTTTTGCGGGTGGACGAGCTTAGGGCAAGATTAAAAGAAGGGCGGTAATGACAATGGAGGGCACCTCTTTTTGTGAAGGCTATATGGGAACTGCGTTTGACAGCTTTCCCTGCGGTCTTTGTATCTGTCAGATCAAGGAGGGGCAGATACTGCCCGGATACTGCAACCCTGCTTTTTATGAGATCCTGGGCTGCTCCGGCAAAAAACGTCCGGATTCGGGACGGATGCTGGACTGGGACAGGGTCCATCCTGAGGATGCCGGCATCCTGAAGGAAAAGCTGGCCAAGCTGATCCAAAGCAAAGGCAGGTTTACCCATACTTTCCGTCTGTTCCATCACAGGGAAAATGATTACCAGTGGATCCGGCTGGAGGGTTCCGCAAAACAGAAGGACAGCGGGGAACTTATGCTCTACGGGGTGTTAAACGATGTGAGCAGCCAGGTGAGGATGGAAAAGGAACTGGCCGGCGCCAAGGCGAAGATGGAGGATATCATCAACGCGATTCCCGGCGGTGTAGCTATTTACCGGGTGTCGGATATCTTTGATACGGTCTATTTTTCAGATGGTGTTCCGGCACTAACCGGTTATACGGTGGAAGAATACCAGGGAATGATCAGGCAGGATGCGGCTGAGATGACCTATAAAGAGGATACGGCCATGGTGGTATCCAGGGCTTTGCAGGTGGTCCAAAGCAAAGGCGTGGATGAATTTGAGTTCCGCAAACAGCATCGGGACGGGCATATTGTATGGGTGCGGGTACAGATCAAATGGATCGGCGAAGACCAGGGATGCCCTTTGCTGCACTGCGTGTTCCACAACATTTCCGACCTTAAAAACACACAGATGGAAATGAACCATCTGATCAACTCCATTCCCGGAGGCATTGCCATATTCCGGAAAGAAAAGGATGTCTATGAAGCATCCTTTCTTTCCGATGGGGTCATTGCCCTGGCCGGCTATACACGGGATGAGTATGAAACCCTGATCCGGAGAGATGCCCTGGATGTTGTCTATGAGGCGGACCAGAAGAGGGTCCGAAACGCTGTGGATCACACGATCAGTAACGGCATGGTGCTGGATGTGTTTTACCGCATCCTCCACAAGGACGGGCGGCTGGTCTGGATCCATATGAGCGGAAGGCGTATGGGACCGTTGGATGAAGACCCAAGGATCTATCTTGTGATCACGGGTATGTCCGCGGAGACACGGCTGTTCCAGACAATTGCCAATGAGATGGCGGATTCCATCTATGTGATCGACAGGGAGAATTATGATCTTCTGTATGTGAATGAAAATGAAGTCCTTTTTACGGATTCAAAAAACTGTGTGGGCCAGAAATGTTATGCGGCCCTTCATGGAAAGGACAGTCCCTGCAGGTTCTGCACCTTAGGATCAGATATGGAGGACGGCCGGGAACACGAGATGCGGGTGGAGGGCTCAGACCGCTTTTACGTGACCCGTTTTAAGGAGAGCGACTGGAATGGGATCCCGGCGTATATAAAGTATGTGCGGGATGTGACCCAGGAGGTGAAAACACGCAGGGAGAAGGAGCGGCTGGAAGAGTATTTCCAGACCGTGATCAAGAACCTGCCCGGCGGGATTGCCGTTGTAAGGTGTGAGAAGGACGGCAAAATGATTCCTGAATATATGTCGGACGGATTTGCCGCTCTGACCTGTATGTCTCTGGAGCAGGCCTGGGCGCTCTACAGCCAGGATGCCCTGTCGGGTGTCCATCCCGATGACAGGGAACAGGTGGGTGACGATATAGCAGGGTTTATTAAACAGGGTGAAAGCAACTTTGAGATGGTATACCGTCTCCTGCGGGGGGACGGCACCTATGTCTGGGTCAAAAACACACTCAGCATGCTCCGCAGTGAGGGCGGTGAAAACCGGTTCTATGCGGTTTACCATGATGTGACAAAGGAGCGTGAAGAGCAGGAGCAGCTGCGCACGCAGTTTAAGGAACGGCTGATGCAGCATTACGGGACCACGGATCCCAATGCACTGGTCATGGGCCACTGCAATATTACCCGTAACAGGATCATTGAGATCAGTGACCATACGGACTCCCATCTTCTGGAATCCTTCGGATATGACCGTGAGACCTTCTTCACTGGCCTTGCCGGTCTGGTGGAAGATGAAGCAGACCGCCGTCTCTTTCTGGATACTTATCTGAATGCGCCCGCCATGAAAGCCTTCCAGGAGAATGATACGGAGAAGATACTCCGGTGTTTTATCAGGCTGCCCAATGAAACCACCGGCCGGTACGTACAGTTTAAGGTGAATCTGGTAGATGCGCCTGACACGGGCGATGTGACGGGAATCCTGACAGTAACGGACATTACGGAACAGGTGATCAATGACAGGATCCTGCACCAGCTTTCCGTGACCAGCTACGATTTTGTCATAGACCTGGACCTGGAGCAGGACACCTATAAGGTTCTGACCTGTAATGAGAACTCCAGCTGTCTTCCGAGCCGGTCAGGATGCCATTCAGGGCATCTCAGCTATATGCTGGGGCAGGTGATCGTGCCCAAGGACAGGGAACAGTTTTTTAATTCCCTGGATCCGGGTGAGATCCGCAGGCGCCTGGAAAAAGATGGGCCGTATACATTTTCATATTCCATCATGGATGAGAAACGGGATATCCGTACCAAGAATATGACAGTATCGGAGATAGACCTTCGCCTGGGCAGAGTCTGCCTTGTGCGCACGGATATAACGGATTCGGTGCGGGAGCAGCAGGGATTCCTGAACATTATGGCATACACCTTTGAACTGGTGGGGATCATCGATGTGTACACCGGCCGACTGACCATGCATACACGCCAGACCGTGTTGGAGAACCTTCCGCCTTTTAAAATTGACGATTACGACAAGGCGACAGAGAAATTTGTAAGGCAGTATGATCCTGGTGAGGATAGGGATCATGCATTGAACCAGTTTAACCTGGAATATATTCTGCAGACGCTCGCATTAAAACCGGGTGGGTATGATTTTGTGTTTCCATACCATGGGGAGGACGGGATCCGCTATAAGCAGATCAATGTGCTGTGGGGGGATGAGAACCACCGCACCGTGTGCCTTGTCAGGGCGGATGTGACGGATATGCTGGCAGAGGAGCGCAGAAGGAAGAACGCCCTTGAGGAGGCTCTGTCCGTTGCCAGGGAGGCAAGCCAGGCTAAAAGTGATTTCCTCTCCACCATGAGCCACGATATCCGTACCCCTATGAATGCCATCATGGGCATGACGATGCTGGCCAAGGCCCATCTGGATGAGCGGGAGAGGGTGGAGGACTGCCTTCAGAAAATATCAGTCTCATCCAGCCATCTTTTGAGCCTGATCAACGACATCCTTGACATGAGCAAGATCGAGCAGTCTAAGATCAGCCTGAACCATATGAAGATATCCATGTCCGGTCTGCTGGAAAAGCTGTCCGCCATCATGGAACCTCAGGCAAAGGCGGCGGGACTTACATTTACCATCCAAAGCAGGGGGATTGAGCACGCTTATTATTACGGTGACAGCTTGCGTATGAACCAGATACTCATAAACCTTCTCAGCAATGCGGTCAAGTTTACTCCGGAAGGGGGTAGGGTGGATTTCCTGGCAGAGGAAGTAACACCGGTCAGGCCCCAGGGGTATGCCCGCTACCGTTTTACGGTGTCGGACACGGGGATCGGTATGAAGGAAGAGTTTTTATCCCATATTTTTGAACCCTTTACACGCAATACGGCGAGGGTGGAAGGTACAGGACTGGGACTTAGCATTACCAAGGGACTGGTAGATCTCATGGGAGGGGATATTTCCGTTGAGAGCAAGGTCCATATGGGCACTACATTCAGGGTTGAACTGGAATGTGAGTATGGGGACGGGGATGAAGCCGGCACGGAATCCTCAGGAGCGGGCCATGATGTGGCTGCACCGGACCAGATATTTGCAGGCCGCAGGTTCCTGATCGCTGAAGACAATGATATCAATGCCGAGATACTTTGCGAACTGCTTAAGATGCAGGGGGCGCATTCGGATGTGACGGAGAACGGGGCTTTGGCATTAAATGCCTTCATGGACGCGGCCCCTGGCACCTATGACGCTGTCCTGATGGACATACGTATGCCCAAGATGAACGGATATGAGGCCGCCCAGGCCATCCGCAGGATGAAACGGGAGGACGCCGGGCAGATACCCATTATTGCCATGACAGCCAATGCATTTTCCGAGGATGTGCAGGAATCGCTGGATGCGGGGATGAATGCGCATATCGCGAAACCCATTGACATGGAGATACTAAAAACAGTCCTCAGCCGTGCGTTAAAGGGGATTGTATAAATATCCGAACATTATCTTCGATTTTACTCTTTTAAATATTGACTTTTAATTAACAAAATGAGATAATGAGAAGGATTTCGATAAAATGAAAGAGAGGATAATGAAAGATGGCAAATGTTGATTTGAGTCAGTATGGAATTACCGGAACTACAGAAATTGTTTACAATCCTTCTTTTGAAATGTTGTTTGAAGAAGAGACAAAACCCGAACTGGAGGGCTATGAGAAGGGACAGGTAAGTGAACTCGGTGCCGTTAACGTTATGACCGGTATTTACACAGGACGTTCACCTAAGGACAAGTTCATTGTCATGGACGAGAATTCCAAGGACACCGTATGGTGGACATCTGATGAATATAAGAATGATAACCATCCGGCCAGCCAGGAAGCCTGGGATACGGTAAAAAAGATCGCTCTGGAAGAACTTTCCAACAAAAGACTGTTTGTTGTAGACGCATTCTGCGGAGCAAACAAGGACACCCGTATGGCAATCCGTTTTATTGTTGAGGTTGCATGGCAGGCTCATTTCGTTAAGAATATGTTTATCCAGCCAACCGCTGAGGAGCTGGAGAACTTTAAGCCGGATTTCGTTGTTTACAATGCTTCCAAGGCAAAAGTAGAGAACTACAAGGAGCTGGGCCTGAATTCAGAGACAGCCGCCATGTTCAATATCACCAGCCGCGAGCAGGTTATTGTCAACACATGGTACGGCGGTGAGATGAAGAAGGGCATGTTCTCCATGATGAACTACTTCCTGCCGTTAAAGGGCATTGCTTCCATGCACTGTTCTGCCAATACCGACTTAAACGGCGAGAATACTGCTATTTTCTTCGGACTTTCCGGAACAGGCAAGACCACTCTTTCAACAGATCCCAAGCGTCTTCTCATCGGAGATGATGAGCACGGCTGGGATGACAACGGCGTGTTTAACTTTGAGGGCGGATGCTATGCCAAGGTTATCAATCTTGACAAAGATTCTGAGCCCGATATCTACAATGCGATCAAGCGCAATGCTCTTTTAGAGAACGTTACCCTTGATGCTGACGGAAAGATCGACTTTGATGATAAGAGCGTGACAGAGAACACACGTGTATCTTACCCGATCGACCATATTGAGAAGATCGTACGTCCGGTTTCCGCTGCTCCTGCTGCAAAGGATGTTATCTTCCTGTCAGCAGATGCATTCGGCGTGCTTCCTCCAGTATCCATCCTGACACCGGAGCAGACACAGTATTACTTCCTGTCCGGCTTTACAGCAAAGCTTGCCGGTACAGAGCGTGGGATCACAGAGCCGACTCCTACCTTCTCAGCTTGTTTCGGACAGGCATTCCTGGAACTGCATCCAACCAAGTATGCAGAGGAGCTTGTTAAGAGAATGGAGAAGAGCGGCGCAAAGGCATACCTTGTGAACACCGGCTGGAACGGCACCGGAAAGCGTATCTCCATCCGCGACACCCGCGGCATCATTGATGCGATCCTGGACGGCTCCATTGCCAAGGCACCTACAAAGCAGCTTCCATACTTTAATTTTGAGATTCCTACCGAGCTTCCAGGCGTAGATCCTGCAATCCTTGATCCACGCGATACCTACAGCGAAGTTTCCCAGTGGGAGACCAAGGCTCAGGATCTGGCACAGCGTTTTGTGAAGAACTTTGCTAAGTACGAGGGCAATGCAGCAGGAAAAGCATTAGTATCCGCAGGTCCTCAGTTATAATCAGTTATAAATTTCAGCTATCATATTGACATTAGACTCTTTGTCGACAGTTGGGGCAGGATTTGAGAAAATCCTGCCCCTATTTGTATGATGAGAGCCTTTTTTATAATTTTCACAATCCTGTATTGACCTGTGTTCCGGGGGGCCGGAGCGCATTATTGTAGCCATCTATTATAAGACCAACAATATCTATTCCCTTTTTCCCGCAAAGGGATATCTGATAAAAACAGACACTATGCCCCCTTCCCGGAGGCCTATAGCAGGGCCTTGGGAAACAACGGGTATCAAGGCCCGGACCTTGCTCAAGAACATACTAATTGCACAAACTGCATAAATCACTTCCAAAATCGGTTTGTTCATTATTGACAAATATACTAAAATAAAATCACACAAATTGATTGGGAGGTACAAGAAATGCAGAAAAGATGGGGCGGAAATTTGTTAAAGCGTGTAATGGCAGTGACATTGGCGGCATCCATGGCAGTTTCTCTGGCAGCCTGTGGCGGCGGGGGAGCCGCGGCGAAGACGTCAGAGGCGGGAAGTGCTCCGGAAGATAACAAGGAGCAGGCGGCCGCGGCTTCGTCCGAAGCCCCCACGGCGGAAGCGGGGCGGAGGACAACGGCTGACTCGGACGGGCGCTACGAAAAGGTGACGGTTGCGCTTTCCAGTGATCCTCAGGACCTTGCGCCGTATACATGGGCCGGGGATCACAGCAAACAGTATATTTACTACAATATTTACGAGGCGCTCTTTGATTTCAGGGGAGGCGAGTATGTTCCGATCATGGCAAAGGAGTATGAGAACGTGGATGAGACCCACACCAGGGTGACGCTGTATGACAACATCTACGATGCAGCCGGCAACCAGATCAAGGCCCAGGACGTGGTTTTTTCCGTTGGGCTGATCGTGGATTCGGGAAATGCAGTAAAATATGATATCTTTGACAGTGTAAAGGCAGTCGATGACTATACTGTGGAGTATACATGGACAGGTCCTGTTAAGCAGGTGGGAGCTTTGGAGTGGCCGTGGTGCCGCACCATGATCGTTTCGCAGAAATCCTACGAGGAGATCGGAGGCTTTGCGGACAAGCCTGTCGGCACTGGTCCGTACACGGTCAGCGAGTATGTATCCGGTTCCCATCTGACCCTGGTGGCCAATGACAAATACTGGCAGTCTGAAGAACTTAGAGACGCGAACCACAAGGCAAATGTACAGACCATTGAGTATGATATTATTGCCGAGGCGTCCCAGCATGTCATTGCTCTCAGTACGGACCAGATCCAGTATTCACAGGCAGTTCCTGCAGAGAACCTGGCCGACTTTGCAGAGGGAGGGCAGTATGCGGACCGTTACGGTGTGTTTGTAACCCAGGGATCTGAGATGTACGTACTGATTCCCAACTGTACGGAAGGCGGTCTTATGAGCGATGTCAACCTGAGAAAGGCCATTTTCTATGCACTGGACAACAATGCGATCGCGGCAGCTACCGGCACATGTATTGCGGCCAAGGCGTTCGGAACCCCGTTCTTTGACGATTACGATCCGGCATGGGAGAACACGGAGACATACATGAATACATATGACCTGGAGAAGGCCAAGGAATATCTGGGCAAGTCCGGCTATAACGGGGAAACCATCTCCCTGGAAGGATTTAACCGGGAAGACTTAAAGAGCATCATGACCATGATCCAGGCCCTGCTTTTACAGGCCGGAATCAATGTGGAGATCAATTCCAAGGAAAGCGCGCTGGTGCAGTCCGATGTGAATAATCCAAAAGCCTGGGATCTGCTGCTGTGGAATCCCGGCGGCGGCACACAGGTGGGAGAGTGGAACCGGCCCATCAATTACAATGAGTTCGGAACCGGTTTCAATATGGCATTTTTACATGATGATACACTGCAGGAACTGTTTGAGACAGCCAACACGGCAGAGGGACACAACAAGGAAAACATGGCCAAGGTCCATGATTACATTGTGGAGAACGCGTATTATCATGCGCTGTGCATGCCGAAGATGAACGCGGTGTACAGCAAAGAGTTTGCAAACCTGGTGTACCGCGAGAGTGAATTCCTTCTTCCGGGAGCATGCGACTATTATTTGGATTAACCTGTAAAAATCGGAGTGAATCATATGGGAAAATATATATTAAAGAGACTGCTCTGGATGATCGTAATTGTGCTTGGAACGGCATTTATCATATTTACTATCCTGTATTTTACCCCCGGCGACCCTGCTGTTGTGATCGCCGGAGGAAATGCCTCCGCGTCCGATATCGCTCTCATGCGGACAAAGATGGGGATCGACCGGCCGTATCCGGCACAGCTGGGAAGCTATTTCTACAATACATTTATCCGGATGGATTTCGGGAATTCCTGGGTTTACGACAAACCTGTTTACCAGGAAATGCTGGTGCGCCTGCCGCGTACCATCCTGATCGGCGTCAGCGCCATGGTGCTGAACCTGGGACTGGGCCTGTATCTTGGGATCTTTGCGGCGACCCACGAGGGCAGATGGCAGGATTCCCTGACTATGGCCATTGCCATGATTTTCATCTCCTGCCCGGATTTCTGGGTGGCTCTGATGATGATCCTTCTGTTCTCGGCAAAGCTGGGCTGGCTTCCCTCCTACGGAATCGGAGGCCCCCAGTATTATGTAATGCCTATCATATGCAGCGCCCTGGGCGGCATCGCGGTCAATGCGCGCCAGACCAGGGCCAGTATGCTGGGGGTATTCCGCGAGGATTACATTACCACGGCAAGGGCCAAGGGCCAGCATGAGAAAATGGTCGTTTTAAAGCACATGCTTCCCAATGCGCTGATGCCCATCATCACATCCATCGGCGCCGGGTTTGCAAGAATCGTGGCCGGGTCCGCTGTGATAGAAAGCGTGTTTTCCGTTCCCGGCGTGGGACTTTATATGCTGAATGCGATCAACATGCGGGATTATCCGGTAGTCAGGGCCTGCGTACTGTTCTTTGCGGTCTTCACAGCCCTGGTTATGCTGGCGGTGGACCTGATTTACGCACTCATTGACCCGAGAATCAAGGCTCAGTATTCGGGCGTGAAAAAGAGAAAGGCGGTCAAGGCATGAAAATGAATCAAACAGGCGAATCATCACTTTTTGCAGAGACATTTACAAGAATCTGGAAAAATAAGGGTTCCAGGGTGGGAATGGTCCTGCTGGCCCTCATTGTCCTGTCATGTGCAGCCGCATCCATGATCGCGCCTTACGGCGTAAATGAAATGGATCTGGCGGGTATGTTTGGGACGCCGTCCCTTAAGCATATATTCGGGACAGACGCAATGGGACGCGACCTGTTCAGCCGCCTTCTCTACGGGGGAAGGTATTCCCTGGCCCTGGGAATCTGCGCCGCAGTGTTCAGCGCGGTGCTGGGATGCCTGATCGGCTGTATCGCCGGATATTTCGGCGGCAGGACGGAGACTCTGATCATGCGTTTTCTGGACATCTGGTCCAGCCTTCCGAGTATGCTGTTGTGCATCCTCATTTCAGCTGTGCTGGGCGCGGGATTCTTCCATACGGTGCTGGCCCTGGCCATTGGAAATGTGCCCATTGACGTGCGCCTGATCCGGGGGCAGATTCTCTCGGAGCGCTCCAAGGATTACCTGGAGGCGGCCCAGTCCATCAACTGTTCCCATCTAAGCATTATGTTCCGCCACATCCTGCCAAACGTGGTATCCCCGGTGATCGTGGACGCCACCATGAATATCGGCATGAACATCACCATGGCGGCGGCCCTGTCCTACATCGGCCTGGGAGTCCAGCCGCCCACGCCGGAATGGGGCGCCATGCTGGCGGATGCCAGAACCCATATACTGAATTACCCGCATTTGATCATGTTCCCCGGAATTGTCATTGCGCTGACCGTGCTGGCTATCAATCTGATCGGTGACGGACTGCGCGATGCCATGGACCCGAAGCTTCGCAGTTGAAAGGAGTGTTTAAGAAAATGGATGAAACTACACAGAAATTTCTTTCGGTGCGGGACCTGGAGGTGATCTACACATCCGGCAGGAAGACGGTCCATGCGGTTAACGGCATTTCCTTTGATATGGATAAGGGGGAGACGCTGGCCCTGGTGGGTGAGACGGGAGCCGGCAAGACGACCATTGCCAAGGCGATCCTTGGAATCCTGCTCAATCCGCCGGCCAGGCTGAAGCAGGGGCGGATTATTCTGGAAGGCGAGGACCTGCTCAAAAAGCCGGCGGAGGAAATGCTGAAAATCCGCGGCGGGAAGATCGCCATGATCTTCCAGGACCCCATGACGGCTCTCAACCCCATTATGACGGTGGGGGAGCAGATCGTGGAGGGACTGCTGCTGCACAACGACTATACCAGGAGGGAAGCGGAGGAGGAGGCCGGGAAAATGCTGGAGCTGGTGGGGATTCCGGCGGAGCGGTTTGCCGAATACCCCTTTGAGTTCTCCGGCGGTATGAAACAGCGTGTGGTGATTGCCATGGCTCTGGCCTGCAGCCCGGACCTGCTGCTTGCGGATGAACCGACCACGGCCCTGGACGTGACCATCCAGGCCCAGGTGCTGGACCTCATCAAGGACTTAAAGGTTAAATACAACACCTCCATGCTGCTGATCACCCATGACCTGGGCGTGGTGGCCGAGACCAGCGACCGGGTGGCCGTGATCTATGCAGGGGAGATACTGGAATACGGCAGCAGGGAAGACATTTTCCTGCATCCGTCCCACCCGTACACCGTTGGCCTGTTTCACTCCCTGCCCGGCATGAACAGCCAGGCCAGGCGGCTAAAGCCCATTACCGGTTCGCCGCCTGACCCCACCGACCTGCCGGAGGGCTGTGCGTTTGCACCGCGCTGTCCCCATGCAAAGGGCGGATGCAGCAAGGGGAAAATCGAATTCAGAGAAATTGCACCCGGCCATTTTTGCAGATGCGGTCTCAAACAAAAGGAGGATTAGTATATGCCGTCCCTGATCGAAGTGAAACATTTGAAAAAATACTTCAAAGTGCCTGCGGGAATCAATCACGCGGTGGATGACGTGTCATTTTCAATTGAAAAAGGAGAGACCCTGGGCGTGGTGGGAGAGTCGGGGTGTGGGAAATCCACCCTTGGACGCACCCTCATCCGTCTGCAGGAGGCCACGGAAGGTGAGATTCTGTTAAACGGAACGGACATCACCCATGTCCGGGGAGGGGAACTGAGAACGGTACGGGAACAGATGCAGATCGTGTTCCAGGACCCGTACTCAAGCCTGAACCCGCGGATGCGGATCGAATCCACCATCATGGAGCCGCTGAAACGCTCGGGAAGGTTCCGTTCCAGGTCGGAGCTGCGGGATGAGGCCAGCCGCCTGATGGACCTGGTGGGGGTGGATGAGCGCCTGCGCCGTTCCTATCCCCATGAGCTGGACGGAGGACGCCGCCAGAGGGTGGGAATCGCCCGGGCCCTGGCGCTGAATCCCGAATTTATCGTCTGTGACGAGCCGGTCAGCGCCCTGGACGTATCCATCCAGGCACAGGTGCTGAACCTGCTGATGGACCTTCAGGAGAAAAGCGGCGCTGCCTATATGTTTGTCACACACGACCTGTCCGTGGTACGCCATATTTCGGACAATATCTGCGTGATGTACCTGGGACAGCTGGTGGAGAAGGCGCCCAGCGCTGAATTGTTTGCACATACCCTGCATCCATATACAAAAGCGCTGCTGTCCGCCATTCCGTCCACCGATATCCTGCATCCCATGAAGCGGCTTCCGCTAAAAGGGGAGATCACCTCGCCCATTAACCCCAAGCCGGGCTGCCGGTTCTATTCCAGATGCCCCTATGCGGCCGAGGCGTGCAGACAGCCCCAGGAGCTGACCGAGGTATCGGGCCGCCATTTTGTGTCCTGCTGCCGCGTGTCGGAGATCAATGGGTAAAGAGAAAAGAAGTAAAGAGAGGAATTATTATGTCGGATAATTATAAAATCGCATTTGTACCGCTTCCGGACCGGGTGCCGGGCCTGCTCTATGAGCCGGATCTTCTGGGCAGGAAAAGCAAGATCGGTATCGTGCTGATGCACTCGGATGAGAGCTATCTGGGATTTCTGCCCGCGCCGGAGCTGGCAAAGAGGGGATACCGTGTTCTGACCGCGGTGGTTGCGGATGACAAATCCACGCTGGACGACAAGATGCTGGACGTAAAGCGGGCGGTGGATTTCCTGAAGTCGTATCCGGGCATTGAGAAGGTGCTGCTGCTGGGACACAGCGGGGGCGCTACCCTGATGAGCGCTTACCAGTGCGTGGCGGAGAATGGGGCAAAGGTCTTTCAGGGACCGGAAAAGCTGATTCCCTGCGGCCTGGCTGAGGAGCTGACCGCGGCGGACGGCGTCATGTTCCTGGATTCCAATTTTGGAAACGGAGCAATGACCCTGTTCAGCCTGGATCCTGCAATCGAGGAAGAATTCAATGGAACCAGGCGCAATCCAAAGCTGGATCTTTTTAACATGGATCATGGGTTTCACCCGGACGGTTCCAATTACAGCGAGACATTCAAGCGGGAATTCTACCGCGCCCAGGGCGCCAGGGGCAACCGGCTGATCGGCCATGCGCTGCTCCGTCTTAAGGAGATCGGGGAGGGCCGGGGAAACTATCTGGATGATGAACCCATGGTGATTCCGGGGGCCAACCAGATTGCGCCCAATAACAAGCTGTTTCCCCAGGATTTGAGTCTGCTGTCCCACACAAAGAAGGAATGGCCTCTGCTGCACGGGGACGGAAGTATCACCCTTCAGGTGGTGCCAAGCGTCCGGGTATCGCGTCCCGGACAGCAGAATACGGGTTCCCTGCGAAGCGGAGCCGTTATGACCACGGTGAAAACATTTCTCCGGTCCCAGGCGGTCAGGACCACAGAGGAATTCCATGTGGGTGAGGACGGAGTGTACGGAGTTGACTGGGATTCGTCCTACTGCTGCCCTCCGGGCAATGTGACGGGAATCCATGTTCCCATGCTTGCCGTGGGCATGACCGGCAGCTATGAATACCTTGCATCCGAGGTGATCTATGAGCGGGCCGGGAGCACGGATAAGACCCTGGGCTTTATGGAAGGCGCCGGGCATAACTTTACGCCGGCTTACGAGGCGGAGAGCTATCCGGGACAGTTCGGCGATACGGTGAAGGTGCTGTTTGATTTTGTGGACTCGTGGATTGACCAGAACGGGCGGTTTATCTAAAGCATTATTAAATATGCTTCGGAACGCCGGACAGATGGAGAGGAATATGTATACATTAAAAGGACGTACGGCAGTGATTGCCGGGGCCACGGGCCATGTGGGGGCCGGGGCCGTGCACATGCTGACAGAGGCAGGAATGAACGTGGTCATGGTGACCCACAACATGGAGGATGCCAGGCGGCTGATCGCCGAGGTAGAACATCATCCGGGAACCTGTATTGCCCTGAGCAATGAAAATGGGGACGGAGCGGTCTACGGGGAGGTGTGCCAAAGATTCGGTTCCGTGGATGTGATTATCCCCAACCAGGGCGCGCCGGCCCGATTAAAAGGGCTTTCCGATATCACGGAGCAGGAGCTGGACCAGAAGCTTCACCACCAGATTACAGGCAGCTTTACCATGGTGCAGAAAGCACTCCCCTATCTGGCAAAGAGCCGGGCGGGCCGCATCATCCTGATGGCGGGCATCAGCGCGGAGAACGGGATGCAGGAGGAAGGGCTGCCCGACTGTGCGGCCAGAGGCGGAGTGATTTCCATGACGCGGTATCTCGCCCAGGCCCTGGCCGGGCAGGGGATTACGGTCAACTGTATTGCGAAGGGCGGCATGGAAAACGACCACCCCGTGGAGTGGGAGGATGAGCTGGACAATAAAACGCTGATTCCAAGGATTCCCGCAGGGCGCAACGGAACGCCCCGGGACTTTGGAGCGGCCGTGTGTTATCTGGCCAGCGAGGAGGCCGGGTTTATGACCGGGCAGGTGCTGCGGTTAAACGGCGGGATGTATATGGGGTGAAAGGCCAAAAGGATTCAATGGAAAAGAGCCTGCACATCACAGGCTCTCAAAAATTTTAACCAGCTGCTGCTGGGGAGCGGTCAGCTTTTTGCCGGGCAGGTAGGCCAGGCTGATGGTGGTGGTAATGGCAGGCAGGATGTCCACCACTGCAATCTCCGAATGGTTGGCGGACATGACGGGCCGTTTGGTGAGAAGGCCCACGCCCATGCCCTTGCTGACCAGGCCGATGATGTTGTCCACCCGGTTGCTGGTAAATGCTATGTGGGGTTCAAATCCCGCGCTGCGGCACTCGCGGACACAGAGGGAATACATGAAAGTGTCCCGGCCCAGGAGCAGGAAAGAGTCGCGGTAAAGCTGCTTTAATTCAATGTGGTCCTTTACTGCCAGGGGATGGCCGGCCGGCATCAGGGCCGCCAGCGTATCCTGGGTGATGGGGATTTTGCAAAACGCGCTGGATGCATCATCGGATTCACGGATCACTGCAAAATCAATCTCCTCATCGCGCAGCATCTGGATCAGCTTCAGGGAATCCGCTTCCTGGATATCCAGCATAAAATTCCGGTTCTCCTGCTGGAACCGCGCCAGGATATCCGTGATCTGGTACTGGGCCATCACAGGTATGGCTCCGATCCGGATCGTGCCGCGTTCCCGGTTCAGTTCATTGCAGAATGTGGTGGAATATTCCTTCTGAAGCTGAGAGATCTGCCGGGCATAGGGCATGAACAGATTCCCGTATTTATTAAGCTCAATGTGTCTGGTGGAGCGGTCAAACAGGAGGACGCCCAGGTCGGCTTCCAGCTTCTGGATATGCCTGGTAAGGGATGACTGCGTAAGAAAAAGCTTATCGGCGGCTTCCATATAATTGCCGGTATCGGCCAGAACAACAAATTCGTGAATGTAATCAATATCCATTAATATTCTCCCCTGATGTAATAATACCTTCCAGAAGTATTATAAGGTTTTCTGCGGGAAACCGCAAGTACTCCCGGCGGAACACGCTCTAAAATTAAGTATGAAGAAAAAGAGGTATCGGACATGGTAATAGATGCAAACGTATATTGGTTCCCGGAGCAGGTTTTCAAAGATGACAAACTGCTTTCCCTGTTCCTGGCGGACATACCCCGGGCTTACGGGACCGCGGGCCGGGTTCTTGACAGGGACAAAAGAAAAGAGATTGTCATCGAACGCCCGGCAGGCTGTCCCGGAGTGAATTATGCAGAGGGAGATTATGAGCTGGAAAAGCAGCTGCATGACATGGACCTGGCGGGAATCGACAAAGGGGTTATGAAGGTGCCATGCTGCCATGAATGGCTGGGACTTTCTATGGCAAAGCTTTTTAACGATGGGATGGCGGATTATGCCCGCCGCAGCAACGGACGCCTCATTCCGCTGGCAGTCATACCTCCGTTCGGCGGGCAGGCGGCTTTTGCGGAGCTGGAACGCTGCCACAGAGAGCTGGGGATGAGGGGGGTACAGATGAGCGCCCATTACGGGAACCTGTATCTGGATGACGAGGCGTTTGCCCCTCTGTTTGAAAAGCTGGAAGAGTACCGGATGACCGTCTACGTGCACCACACCCCGGTGCCGGTGGACCATGGTTCCCTGCTCGCCTACAACAACCTGCGCAGGTCCTATGGACGCTGTGTGGATCAGATGACGGCTGTGTGCAGGGAAATGATGAGCGGCATGTTTGAGCGCTATCCCCATGTCAGGATGGTACATTCCATGCTGGGCGGCGGCTTCTTTGCATTCAAGGAAATGATGGTTCCCACAAGGTCTGCGGGAGCGGACCAGGTCAAACGGTTTGACGATAACGGGGAGCAGCTGGCCCGGTATCTTTCCGAAAATATATTTTTCGAGACCAGCCACGCCCAGCCGTGGGGCAGGGAATCGCTGGAATGTGCGGTCCGGGTGCTGGGCTCCGACCATATCATCTACGGTTCCTCCTATCCCGTGCGGACGGAATGGCTGACAGAGGGAGCCGGTTTCGTGAGAGGGATGGATCTTTCAGGGGATGATAAGGAAAATATTCTATGGAGAAATGCATCGCGCTTGTATGGGATTGAGGTTTCTTAGAGCGTGTTTATGGGATAGGGAATGGATAGGCGGCAGTGCTGCAGGAGCGGAAAAGTCCGGTTTTGCGGTGCTGTTGTTTTTTGTGTGAAAAGAGATGCCGGATATGCTTGCCGACTGCCTGAACGTTTTCCCTATGAAAAAATGATGCAGGAATCTTTTATTCTCTTGTTTGCCGGTCCATCTAATGATAAAATGTTTTTTAGGTGATAAATTGTCATTCCATAAAGATGAATAGCGGTCCCGGAAAGCCCAGAGAGGAGAAAGCGTATGAAAACCAAACGAGGAAAGGACAGATTCATTGCGCTTGCTCTCAGCAATATTGCAATCGCTGTTTTTGTATTGATCCTTTGCGTGGGCTATTCCCAAAATGTACGAAGTGATAAAGAAAGGGCGGCTCGGGATGCGTTTACTGCTGCCGTGGAATCCACCGCCCAACTATCTTATGGGTATATGAGCAGCCTGCAGAATGAGTGTGACAGCTGGGCTGCCTACATAGAGAACCATGGGTATTCGGCGGAAGAAGCCGTTGAATATCTGAAGGAAGTTAATATAAATAGTGATGTTTCTGTACACATATTATATTATGATACATTGTCCGGTTTATCTACCGGTTCCGGAAACAATGGGAACAAGGTTGATTACTCCCAGGTGGCAGAGTCATTTACATACATACTTCCTTTAATGATAAACGGAACCAGGGGAGAGGGAACTGTCTACATATCCTCCGCGTATATTAATCCGGTGGATGGGATCAATAGTATTGGATTTTGCAGCTTGCTGACTGTCAGAGATGACAGAGGAGGAGATGCAAAAGCCATACTTGTAAAAACGATTCCTGTCAATGTGCTCCATTCCCAGTGGCTTTTCCCAGGTGCCTACCGCGAGGCGGAGGTTTCCCTGATAGACATAAATGGACGGTATATCATTCAGTCCGGTTCCATGAGCGGTGATACCTTCTGGACATTTATTAAACAAAACAATGGTCTTTCCTATGTGGATATAGGCCGATTCCAAAGCTCCTTCCAGAAAGAAGACAAGTGCCTGGTGGAACTGAAGGATCAGGCCGGTGAAGATGCGTATTATGTCAGCAGCCAGATAGAGAACACACTAAACTGCACGTTTGTAGGTTATATCCAGTCCAAAGCGCTGGTTGACATAGGGTTTGACTGGCATATGCTTTTTTATGTAACCATCGGCTTTCTCCTTCTCCTGCTGCTGGATGGAAGCCATATCATGTCCATTAACAGGCAGCTTAAAAAGAGCGTGGAGGAGACGCAGAATGCCAACATGGCAAAAACCAGGTTTCTCTCCTCCATGTCCCATGATATCCGTACGCCGATGAATGCCATCATTGGGATGACCGCGATTGCAAGAAAAAATATTGATGATCCCCCGCAGGTACTGGGATGCCTTGAAAAGATCACGTTGGCCAGCAACCATTTACTTACTCTGGTCAATGACGTGTTGGATATTTCAATCGTTGAATCAGGAAAAATGACCCTCCACCCGGTAGTGTTTTCCCTTGCTGAATCGGGTACAAATCTTGTGAACATCGTAAGGCCCCAGATCAAGGAAAAGGGATTGATGTTTGAGGTCCGCCTGCACCATATAACATATGAATACCTGTATGCGGATGAACTTCGGATCAACCAGATATTCATCAACCTTTTGTCCAACGCGGTAAAGTATACAGATCCAGGGGGAAAAGTCGTCTTAACACTTGCGCAGACACGTTTGCCTGAAGACAGCGGCAAAGTGATCCTGACCTATACGGTTCAGGATACCGGGATCGGCATGACCCGGGAATTTATGAGTGATATGTACCGGAACTTTACCCGCGCGGTGGATACCCGTATTGATAAGGTACAGGGTTCCGGCCTCGGACTTGCCATTACCAAGCAGCTGACTGATCTTATGGGCGGCACCATTGACTGTGAAAGTGAGATTGGAAAAGGAACTAAATTCACTGTCACTCTGACACTTCCAATTGCTGAAACCACCACGGATGATTTAGTATTGCCGCCCCTTAAGCTGCTGCTTGTGGATGATGATGAAGTGTTCCTTGAAACCGCGGAGGATACCCTGGTATCTATGGGGGTAACGGTTGATAAGGCAGACAATGGGCGGACGGCAGTTGAAATGGCCGCAGCAAGGCATGAAGCCGGCCAGGGATATAGGGTTGTGCTTGTTGACTTTAAGATGCCGGATATGGGCGGTATTGAGACTGCGGCAGCCATTCGGGCCAAGGTTGGAGATGAAGCTCTGATCATTATCATCAGTGCATATGACTGGACGGAGATAGAAGATGCAGCTAAGGCGGCAGGGGTTCATGCTTTTATCAATAAACCGATGTTTAAGTCTGTGATCTATGATAAAATGAACGAGTTCCTGCATTTTTCTAAGGTTGAAACCGCATCCGCGGATGAAGACGCAGGCGGACTGCAGGGGCTGAGGCTTCTGGTTGCAGAGGACAATGACTTAAACTGGGAGATTATAGAGGAAATGCTGAAATACTACGATATCAGTACCGTCAGGGCAGAGAATGGACAGATCTGTGTAGAACTTTTATGTGATGCCGAAGCAGATACGTATGACGCGGTTCTGATGGATATCCAGATGCCTGTTATGAACGGCCGTGATGCCTCCAGGGCCATTCGGGCTCTCCCTGATAAGGTAAAACGAAATATTCCCATCATTGCCATGACTGCGGATGCTTTTGCTGAGGATATACAGGCTTGTCTGGAAGCAGGAATGAATGGCCATGCTGCAAAGCCAATTGATATGAAAAAGCTTTTCGGAGAACTTAAAGACGCAGGGCTTGCCAATAAAAGGAGAGGTGAAGTCGGATGAAAAGAGGATTATCCGTTCTGATGGGGTCAGTACTTGCTGCTTCCCTGGTTACTGTTTCTCTGCTTACTGTTTCTCTGCTTACTGTCTCCCTGCTTACCGGATGCCGGGAGAGCAGGGAGAAGGGCAGTGAGGACACGGATGTACTGTATCATTCTTATTATTCAGAACCATATGTGACATTAGATCCAAGTACGGAGCAGTCTAACGGTGTGAAAATACTTCACAATGTATATGAAACCCTGACCCGCTACAATGACCGGACCGATGAGGTTGAACCATTGCTTGCCACCAATTGGATATCCAATGAAGATGGCACCCAGTGGGTTTTCCGGCTGAGAGAGGATGTCACCTTTCATGATGGAGAAAAAATGAATGCAGAAGCAGTCAAAAAATCCATTGACAGGACCATTAATCTTGGCAAGGGGGCCGCTTACATCTGGAACAGCGTGGATTCCATTGAAGTAACCGGAGAGTACGAAGTAACATTCCATCTCAGCTACAGTGCGTCAATCCCCCTCATTGCGTCAGCAGGCTATGCTGCCTATATCATGAGCCCCAATGTTCTTGATAAAGATGTGGAATGGTTTAATGATGGGAATGACGGTGGAAGCGGTCCTTATACCATTTCCACAGCTTCGGCAAGGGCAGTCACTCTGGCAGCCTATGAAGGCTATCGCGGCGGCTGGGAGGACAACCAGTATCAATACGTTTATATACAGGAGGTTCCTGATTCCGGTACCCGCCGAGAACTGCTTGAAAAAGGTGAATCCCAGCTTGCCTCAGATTTTTCAATTGAAGATTTAAAGGCATTGGGGGAGGATGATAAGTTTTCCGTTCTCCATGCCAATACATTTACCAATGTGATCCTGATGTTAAACACAAAGAGCGCTCCCTGTAACAACAAAGATTTTCGGAAAGCATTGGCATATGCGTTTCCATATGAAGAAACAGTGGATGAGGTTTTGGCAGGATACGGCGCGCGGTCTCATGGTATGATTCCTGCCGGCCTTTGGGGACATAGCGATGATCTGATGCGCTATGATTGTGACCTGGAAAAGGCAGGAGAATACGTTAAAAGGTCCGGCCTCACAGATGTTACGGTGACGGTTTCTTACATGAGGAGCAATACGTCTTACAGTAAGATGCTGGAGATCTACAAGGATAATCTTGCACGCATAGGAGTGACGCTGAAGCTTCTTGGCATGGACTGGGATGCCCAGAGGGCGCTGGCAGGGAGCGCGGACCCGGATGACTGCCAGGATATCATGTTAATGCAGTGGTGGCCTGATTATGCGGATCCTGCCAGCTGGTTTTCAGCGCTGCTTGTAAATGCCAGGGATTCTGTTGGCTACAATTTCTGCTATTTGGATGACGGGATATTTGAGTCTGTGAATAAAGAAGCGGTGGAGCTGACAGCAACGGACAGGGATGCCGCGAAAAGGCTGTATATACAGATGCAGGAAACCATAATGGACGAATGCTATATGATCTTTGCATATGATATGATGCAGAATTATGTTATAAGCAATAGGATCAGCGGTGTTTATGAGAATCCGGCGTATCAGACTTGTGTGTATTACTATGATATTTCAAAGAACTAATAAAATATGGGTTTGAACGGGCCGGCATCCGGGAAATATGCAAGGACGCCCATGTGACCAATGGAGCCTTCTATCATCATTTTGATGATAAGGAGGCGTTGTTCGGCGCTTTGGCAGAACCAGTGGTGGCGGCTGTTTCCGAAATCTACTCTGAATCTGTAAAAAGGCATTTTGAAAAGGCAAGAACTGATGAGCTGAAGCAGAAATGATCTGGAGGAAGACGAATGGCAGGCAAACCGTTTTTGGGATTTAATCCCTATTTTTTTAAATAATGGTTAGCGAATACTAACCAAATGCATGAATTAAAAGTAACAGTTCGGGATGGCGGGAAAATAGCTGTAAATGCAGGCGTTAAGCATGCTTATAAGTCCGTTTTTGCACCAATTTTCACATCGGATATCCTGAACAGTTACAATCCCAGACTGGTCTGAGTGAAAAAGTCCGGGTTTAAACTTCTGATATGATTTCCCAACTGCAGACGCAGCGCTGGATCGGCCAAGTAACCAGCAACAATGTACTGGTTCCAAAGGACGAGGCAGAAATGATTTTCTGTGAAGGACTCAACGCATTTCTCACCGAAAGCCTTACGCAGGAATTGCTAAAAAAGGCGGCTTCTTAAAGAGGTTCTTAAAGAGCTTACGTGAAATGTATTGCTTAATACCGATTTATCATCTATAATTATGCATGGTGTTGAATTGTTTTGTTTTGTCCGAAAATTTAAAGTTGTCGTAAAAGGGACAAAAACCTCTTGAAAAGCCGGTGTTTTCAGCCGAAATGGGAGCATAAAAAGTGGAATTTTTAGTTTTTTTCAATGCCTGAAACAGAAAAAAACAAGCACAAGATTTTGTGCAATACTACCAAAATAAGGACGATATTTTATGAGAAAATTAGCGTTACCTGATGAAATATTACTAAGTATCCAGCAACCTGCCCGATACATTGGCGGGGAGGTAAACATGACAAATAAGGACGCATCCAAGGTGGACATCCGCTTTGCCATGTGCTTCCCCGATGTCTACGAGATCGGAATGTCCCATCTGGGCATCCAGATCCTATACTCCATGTTTAACAAACGGGATGATATTTACTGTGAGCGTGTCTATTCGCCCTGGATGGATCTGGACCCTGTGCTCAGGGAAAAGCACATTCCGCTTTTTACCCTGGAGACCCAGGAGCCGGTGAAAAATTTTGATTTTCTGGGCATTACCCTGCAGTATGAGATGTGTTACACCAATGTGCTGCAAATACTGGACCTGTCCGGGATCCCTCTTCACGCATGTGACAGAACTGAGGAAGATCCCATTGTTGTGGGAGGAGGCCCCTGTGCTTATAATCCGGAACCGCTGGCGGACTTCTTCGATATCTTTTATATAGGAGAAGGCGAGACGGTCTATTTTGATCTGATGGACCGGTATAAGGAAAACAAAAAGGCCGGCGGCGGCAGACGCAGGTTCTTGGAGCTGGCGGCAGAGATACCCGGTATCTATGTGCCGGCATTTTATGATGTTACGTACAAAGAGGATGGGACCATTGAAAGCTTTCTTCCCAACAACAGCCATGCCATGCCCGTGATCACAAAGCAGGTGGTCAGGAACATGGATGACGTGGGATATATTGAAACACCCCTTGTTCCCTTTATGAAGGTGACCCAGGACCGGGTGGTGCTGGAAATCCAGCGGGGATGTATCCGGGGCTGCCGTTTCTGCCAGGCCGGTGATGTGTACAGGCCCCTGAGGGAGCACAGCCTGGAATACCTGAAAAAGTATGCGCGGGACATGCTAAAGAGCACGGGTAATGATGAGATTTCCCTGAGTTCTTTAAGCTCCAGTGATTACAGCCAGCTGGAAGGGCTGGTGAATTTCCTTATTGATGAGTTCAAGGGCAAGGGGGTCAACATTTCCCTGCCGTCCCTGAGGATTGATGCATTTTCACTGGATGTTATGAGCAAGGTCCAGGATATTAAAAAGAGCAGCCTGACCTTTGCGCCGGAAGCCGGTTCCCAGCGCTTAAGGGATGTGATCAACAAGGGCCTGACAGAGGAAACCATCTTAAAAGGCGCAAAGGACGCCTTTGAGGCCGGATGGAACCGGGTGAAGCTGTACTTTATGCTGGGGCTTCCCACAGAAACCGTGGAGGACATGGAGGGGATCGCTCTTCTCTCAGAAAAAATAGCGGAAGAATACTATGAGATACCCAAGGATCAAAGAAACGGAAAGGTACAGATCGTGGCAAGCTCCTCCTTCTTTGTTCCAAAGCCCTTCACACCGTTCCAGTGGGCCAGGATGTGCACCAAAGAGGAGTTTATCCAGCGGGCCAATATTGTACGCGGCAAGTTCAGGGAAATGAGAAATTATAAGAGCCTGAAATATAACTGGCATGAGGCGGAGCTGACTGTTTTGGAAGGTGTGCTGGCCAGAGGCGACCGCCGTGTGGGCGCGGTGATCGAGGAGGCTTACAGGACCGGTGCGATCTATGATTCCTGGTCCGAGTATTTTAACAATGACATCTGGATGAAAGCGTTTGAGACCTGCAACGTGGATATTGGATTTTACACCACCAGGGAGCGCAGCCTGGAGGAGGTGTTCCCTTGGGATTTCATCAATGTGGGAGTGACCAAAGAGTTCCTGATCCGCGAGTGGAACACGGCTGTGAAGGAACAGGTAACGCCAAACTGCCGCCAAACATGTTCTGGCTGCGGTGCCAGGTATTTTGGCACCGGTGTGTGCTATGAAACGGTAAAGGAATAGAGTATATGAAAATTCGGATAAAATTCAAAAAATATGGAACCATGAAATTCATTGGTCATCTGGATGTGATGCGGTATTTCCAAAAAGCGATCCGCCGTTCAGATGTGGAAATCTGTTACAGCGGGGGATTCAGTCCTCACCAGATCATGTCTTTTGCAGCACCCCTGGGAGTTGGAATCACAAGCAATGGGGAGTATGTGGATATAGAAGTGTCCGGCACAGAGGATTCCAGGACCATGATCAACCGGCTGAACCAGGTGATGTCGGAAGGGTTTGAGATCATCAGCTTCAGGGAACTTCCGGACACGGCCGGCAATGCCATGTCCATAGTGGCTGCCGCCGATTACACCGTAGCCTTCAGGCCCGGATACGAGCCAAAGGATATGAGCGTGGAGGAGTGGTTTGGCGGACTGCTGGCTTTTTATGAGCAGCCGGAAGTGGTGGTAACGAAAAAGACCAAACGGGGACAGGCGGAACTGGATATCAAACCCCTGATCTATGACCTGAGACTGACCCGGGGAGAGGATGGGAACACGGCGCTGTTTATGAAGATCTCAACGGGCAGTTCATCTAACTTAAAGCCTGAACTGGTATTGGATGCGTATTACGGCCATCTCGGTCAGGAGCGGACCGCATTTGCTTTCCTGATACAGAGGGAAGAGGTCTATGCGGACCTTGGGGATACGGACCAAAAGGAAAAAGGAAACCACACATTTATACCGCTGGAAGAGCTGGGACAGGAAATATTGTAATGGATAAACTGATCGTAACACAGTGGAGGGGAAAAGTCTGTACGGCTGTTTCCTCAAAGAGCGGGATCACCCAGATCATGATGGAACCGGAGGATTCCTCCTCTTTGCTTAACAATATCTATATTGGAAAGGTCCAGAAGGTGGTGGGCAATATCAATGCCGCATTTGTGGACATCGGAGACGGCAGGACCGGTTATTACAGCCTGGATGAGAATAAGGAACATATCTTTGTCTCACAATCCACCGGAAAGCTGAAGGCCGGAGACGAGATCGTGGTCCAGGTGAGCCGGGATGCGGTGAAGACCAAAGCGCCTGTCCTTACAGGAAAGCTGGCATTTACCGGAAGGTACTGTGTCCTGACAGTTGGAAAAACAGGGGTTGGCTTTTCTGCCAAAATAGGGGATAATGGATATAAGGCCAGGATCAAGGCAGTGTTAAAAGAAGTGCTTTCCGGGGAAGAGGAGAGTTTTGGCGTCATTGTGCGGACCAATGGGGCCGGCGTGGCGGACGAAGTGCTCCTAAAGGAATATGAACACTTGAAAGGCCTGTATTGCAAACTGGCTGCCGAGGCGTCCTGCAGGACCTGTTACAGCTGTATCTACAGGGCAGTACCCGGATATATCAGCGCGATCAGGGATTCCTACAGCGGTACCCTGGATGGGATCATTACGGACATACCGGAATATCACAGAGAGCTGAAGGCGTATCTGGAGCAGTATCAGGCCGAGGATGCGGGGAAGCTGTCGTTTTATGAGGACAAGCTGCTGCCACTGACCAAGCTGTACAGCATTGACACTGCAGTGGAACGCGCCCTTGGCAAATATGTATGGCTGAAATCCGGGGGATATCTGGTGATCGAACCCACGGAAGCCATGGTGGTGATCGATGTCAACACGGGCAAATACGCGGGAAAGAAAAATATGCGGGAAACCATATGCAGGATCAATATGGAGGCGGCAGAGGAGATCGGCCGCCAGCTCAGGCTGAGAAATCTCTCAGGGATCATTCTCATTGATTTCATTGACATGGAACAGGAGGAGGACCGGGAGATGCTGATGCGCCATCTGGGAGAAGTGGTCTCAAAGGATCCGGTAAAGACAACCGTAGTGGATATGACCAGGCTGAACCTTGTGGAGGTTACCAGGAAAAAGGTGAGGAAACCGCTTTACGAGCAGGTCCTTCCGCCTTCTGACAAAACACAATAAAACGGATCGCGTTAGAATATCACATAAGAATATCACATAAGGGAGTTAAAGGGGAAGGAAATGAAGATTATAATTGTTGGCTGCGGCAAGGTGGGAACCACCCTGGCCGAGCAGCTGAACAGGGAGCATCACGATATCACTTTGATCGACTCAGACGGCGAGGCGCTGCAAGCAGTGGCTGACAGCATTGACGTCATGTGCGTCACGGGAAATGGAGCCGTATACCAGGTCCAGATGGAGGCTGGGATCAAGGAGGCGGATCTTCTGATCGCCACCACCAATTCCGATGAGCTGAACATGCTCTGCTGCCTGATTGCCAAAAAGGCAGGTAACTGCCACACCATTGCCCGTATCCGCAACCCTGAATACTCGGCAGAGATCAATTATATCCGTGAGGAACTGAACTTGTCCCTGGCCATTAATCCGGAACTTGCGGCTGCAAGGGAGATTGCCAGGCTGCTGCGTTTCCCCAGCGCGATCAAGATCGAGCCGTTCGCAAAGGGAAGGATCGAGCTGCTTAAATTCCAGATCCCAAAGGGCTCCTGTCTGGACCAGATGAAGGTTTTGGAAGTGGTGAGCAAGCTAAAGAGCAATGTGCTGATCTGCGCGGTTGAGCGCGGTGAGGACGTGGTGATCCCGGATGGTAATTTTGTAATGCTGGGAGGGGACAAGATCTCCTTTATCGCGCCCCATTCGGACTCTGCCGAATTCTTCCGCAAGGCCGGTATTGAGAATAATACGGTGAACTCAGCCATGTTTGTGGGCGGGGGAAGACTTACGGTGTATCTGGCCAAGGCGTTGACCGGGGCCAAGATCAAGATAAAGATCATTGAGAGGGATGAGGAACGGTGCAGGCTCTTAAGTGAACTGCTTCCGGAAGCCATGATCATTCACGGGGATGGTTCCGACCAGCAGCTCCTTTTGGAGGAGGGGATCCGCCAGACAGAGGCATTTGCATCCCTGACCGGTTTTGACGAGGAAAATATCATGCTCTCCCTGTACGCGGCCAGCCAGTCCCGGGCAAAGCTGATCACAAAGGTCAATAAGATCGCCTTTGAAAATGTGATCAATTCCCTGAACCTGGGAAGTGTGATCTATCCCAAGATGCTGACCGCGGATATCATTCTCCAGTATGTCCGCGCCATGCAGAATTCCATGGGAAGTAACATAGAGACACTTTACAAGATTGTTGCGGACAAGGCCGAGGCCCTGGAATTCAGGGTGAGGGAGCACTCGCCGGCAGTGGGGATCCCGCTGGAAACACTGAAACTTAAGAGCAATCTGCTGGTTGCCTGTATTAGCAGGAATGGAAAGTTTATCACGCCCCGCGGCAAGGATGTGATCCAGATTGGTGACTCGGTCATCATTGTGACCACACATACAGGGCTTAATGACTTAAAGGACATTTTGGGATAAGGCGGGCAGGATATGAATCGGAGTATCATTATTTATATGCTGGGCTGGATCATGAATATTGAAGCCCTGTTTATGCTGCTGCCTGTTCTGACAGCTGCTGTTTATAAAGAAAACATTGGTTATATCTACCTGGGGGTGGCCGTTGTGTGCGGCCTTCTGGGATTTGCATGGACCAGGAAGAAACCAAAGACAAAGATGTTTTTTGCCAGGGAGGGGTTTGTAACCGTTTCCCTGGGCTGGATCATCCTGAGCTTTTTCGGGTGCATGCCCTTTGTGATCAGCGGTGAGATCCCGCATATCATTGATGCCATGTTTGAGATCGTGTCCGGTTTTACCACCACGGGATCCAGCATTATCCCCAAAGTGGAGGAACTGTCCAAGGCATCCCTGATGTGGCGCAGCTTTTCCCACTGGATCGGGGGTATGGGGATCCTGGTATTTATCCTTGCCATCCTTCCCATGGCCGGGGATTACAACATGCATATCATGAGGGCGGAAAGCCCGGGGCCTTCCGTGGGAAAACTGGTGCCCAAAATAAGGATCACCGCCAAGCTGCTGTATACCATTTATTTCTGTATGACGGTAGTTATGGTCATATTGCTCCTTGTTGGGAAAATGCCTGTTTTTGACAGCATCTGCATGAGCTTTGGCGCCGCAGGTACAGGAGGATTTGCCTGCCGTAATTCAGGCCAGGCCGACTACACCGTCTACCAGCAGGGGGTCATTACCGTGTTCATGCTGCTGTTTGGCGTGAATTTTAATGTATATTACCTGATGCTGATCAGGAAACCAAAGGATGCGTTCCACTGTGAGGAATTGAGGGGATATCTGGCAATTGTAGCCATTGCCGTCCTGTTCATCACCATGAATATCCGCCACCTGTTCCCAACCCTGTTTATGGCTTTTCACCAGGCGGCTTTCCAGGTTTCCTCCATTATCACCACCACGGGATATTCCACCATTGATTATAACAGCTGGCCGGAGTTTTCCAAAGCCATTCTGCTGCTGATCATGTTTATTGGCGCCTGCGCGGGCAGTACCGGCGGCGGCATGAAGGTATCACGTATCATGATCGCCTTTAAGGAGATCAAAAAGGAGATGGCATCGGTGATCCATCCGCGCAGCGTGAAGGTGCTGAAGTTTGAGGGGAAACCATTGGAACACAATACCCTTCGTTCCCTCAATGCCTATATTATTGTATATTTTATGATATTTGCTATCTCCACCCTGATCGTAAGTCTGGACAACTATGACTTTATGACTTCCTTTTCAGCCGTGGCAGCTAATCTGAATAATATCGGGCCAGGCATGTCGGTGGTGGGACCTGCATCCAACTATTCCATGATGTCCTACCTGAGCAAGACCGTGCTTATTTTCGATATGCTGGCCGGAAGGCTGGAGCTGTTCCCCATGCTGGTGCTCCTGTCACCAGGCACCTGGAAACGCAATTGATGCCCGCCTGGCAGCGCCTGCGCCAGATGCAGTTTGGCATCCGGCATTTGATAAATAAAATGTGAAATGCCGGTGAACAATCTGTGACCTGGCTTGACGGCGGACTTTGAAAAATGATATGCTCTTTCTATCCATAACGAGCCCCTGCACTAAGCTCGTGAGAGACCTCACTAAGTGCCAGCGGCATGTATCGCACGTAAGCGCCTGAGAGACAGGCGCTAAGTGCTCATAACGAGGAGGAACGGATATGAAGAGATTCACTTGTATCCTGGGCAGCGCCATATTGGCAGCTGCACTGAGCAGCCATACGGCGCTGGCGGAAAACCAGGACCGCGGACAGGAGACATACCAGACTGCTGAGGAAGGATATGGGAAAACGGACCAGGAGATTTACGGCCGGGGGAGCTACGTGATCGGAGTGGACATGCCGGCTGGGGAATATGCTGTTTTTACAGAGGACACATCGGAGAATCATGCATTTTCCTCCTGTACCTTTACCTTATATAAGAATGACAGGGACGAAAAAAAGATCGGTACGTTCCGTTTCCAGCACCACGGGCTGATCACCCTGTACAATGGTCAGCATCTGATCCTGAGCAGGGGATATGCGGTCCCGGCGGATCAGGCTGATATTTCGGCCGGAACCACAGGAATGTATAAGGCGGGCCGGGACATGGAGCCGGGAACTTACAGGCTCACGCCTCTTACATCAGATGGCGCCCATTATGCCCTGTATAATGATGTCCGGTATTACTATGATTATATGGATGACTACCAGACCTTTTTTGAGCCGGTGACCGTGACCCTGGAGGAAGGGCAGTATATCGAACTGATGGACGTCAGTTCTGTGGAGAAGATCGATTAAAAAATATTCAAAATAGTGGAAATTTCTGTTGACATCGGGAAATGGAAATGCTATTATAATCAAGTATGCCGCACAGCGAGGTTCTAAGATTCTGCCCATTTTCCTTGAGGAGAAGAGGCGTGAAACACCGCAGCTGGCGAGTAATGATTATAGGAGGTGCCTTTCATGTACGCGATTATTGCAACAGGCGGAAAGCAGTACAAAGTAGCAGAAGGCGATGTCATTAAGGTAGAGAGACTGGGCGCAGGCGCAGGCGAGACCGTAACTTTTGACCAGGTGCTGGTTGTGAACAACGGCGAACTGCAGATTGGATGCCCGACCGTTTCCGGAGCAACTGTTACAGCAACAGTTGAGAAGGAAGGTAAGGCTAAGAAAGTTATCGTTTACAAGTATAAGAGGAAAACTGGCTACCACAAGAAGAACGGCCACAGACAGCTTTATACCCAGGTTAAGATTGACAAGATCAACGCTTAATTGTAAATGAGATGATTAAAGCAACCGTATTAAAAGATTCCACGGATTCAGGCAATGTCATCTACAGAGGGATCGTGATGGAGGGACATGCTGAGTATGCAGAGGAAGGTGAGGATATCATCTGCGCTGCAGTATCTGCATTAGCTCTGAACTTTTTCAACTCAGTGGAGACATTTACGGAAGATGAATTTGAAGGCGGGGCAGGACAGGAGAACATGCAGTTTGAGTTCCGCTTCACTTCAGAGATAAGTCCTGAATCAAAGCTCCTTATGAATTCTCTTATTCTGGGTCTTCGGAATATTGAGAAGGATTATGGGAAATCATATATTAATGTTAAGTATAAGGAGGTGTAAGACATGTTAAAGATGAACCTTCAGTTATTCGCTCATAAGAAAGGTGTTGGTTCTACCAAGAACGGTAGAGACTCTGAGGCCAAGAGACTTGGTGCCAAGAGGGCTGACGGACAGTTCGTGCTGGCTGGCAACATTCTGTACAGACAGCGCGGAACCCACATTCATCCTGGCAACAACGTAGGCAAGGGTGGCGATGATACCTTATTTGCTTTAGTAGACGGAGTTGTTAAGTTTGAAAGAAAGGGAAGAGACAGAAAGCAGGTTTCTGTTTACCCAAGGGCAATCAACGAATAATTTCGAAGGGCTCCATACTTAGCGTATGGAGTCCTTTTTTCTTCAACTGCGTTTTTGTTGAAGAACCACACCACAGGAGGTGCTATGTATGTTTGCCGATAGTGCAAAAGTATTTATTAAATCCGGCAAGGGCGGAGACGGCCATGTGTCGTTCAGGCGGGAGCTTTACGTCCCCAACGGCGGTCCTGACGGAGGTGACGGAGGCCGGGGCGGCGATGTCATTTTTCAGGTTGACAAAGGAAAGAATACCCTGGTGGATTTCCGCCATATCCGCAAGTATGTTGCAAGGGATGGCGAGGAAGGCGGCAAAAAGCGCTGTCACGGCGCGGATGCCGATGATCTGATCGTCAAGGTGCCTGAGGGGACCGTGATCAAGGATTTTGAATCCGGCAAGGTGATCGCGGATATGTCGGGTGACCATCAGCGTGAAGTGATCCTCAGAGGCGGCAAGGGCGGCCTTGGCAATATGCATTTTGCAACATCGACCATGCAGGTGCCCAAGTATGCACAGCCCGGACAGCCGGGAGCAGAGCTGTGGGTACAGCTGGAGCTTAAGGTGATCGCGGATGTGGGACTGGTAGGATTTCCTAATGTTGGAAAGTCCACCCTGCTGTCCGTTGTCAGCAATGCAAAACCGGAAATTGCCAATTACCATTTCACCACATTAAATCCCCATTTGGGCGTGGTGGACCTGGGAGATGGGGCTGGCTTTGTTATGGCCGATATCCCGGGACTGATAGAGGGAGCTTCCGAGGGCGTGGGCCTGGGACATTCCTTCCTCAGGCACATTGAACGCACCAAGGTACTGGTCCATGTGGTGGACGGTGCATCCGTGGAGGGCCGTGATCCGCTGGAGGATATCCGTACTATCAACCGGGAACTGGAAGCGTATAATCCGGACTTGTTAAAGCGCCCCCAGGTCATTGCGGCCAACAAAATGGACGCATTTTACACGGAGGAGGAGGCAAGTGAACTTTTGGACAAACTGCGGGCAGAGTTTGAACCCCAGGGCATCCGGGTGTTTGCCATCTCGGCTGTGAGCAGACAGGGCGTGAAAGAACTGCTCTATTATATCAATGATCTGTTAAAGACCGTGGATGATGCGCCTGTCATATTTGAAAAGGAATTCGAGGTTGGGTATGAGGGCGACCGGAACCTGCCGTATACTGTTTCCAAGGCAGAAGACGGAGTCTACGTGGTAGAGGGCCCCAGGGTCGAGAAAATGCTGGGATACACCAATCTGGATTCTGAAAAAGGCTTTGATTTCTTCCAGAAGTTCCTTAAGAGTACCGGGATCCTCAACGACCTGGAAAAAGCCGGCATTGAAGAAGGGGATACGGTCCGTATGTGCGGGCTGGAGTTTGATTACTATAAGTAAAAGGAGATAATATGACAAGTAAGCAGAGAGCATATCTCAAGGGATTGGCCATGAACATTGTTCCTGTATTCCAGATTGGGAAATCCAGCCTTACGCCTGAGATCACCCAGGCCGTGGATGAGGCCCTGGAAGCCAGAGAACTGATCAAGATCACTGTTCTGAAAAACTGCCTGGATGACGGCCGCTCCATTGCGGAGGTTTTGGCAGAGCGCACCCATTCCCAGGTGGTGCAGGTGATCGGAAGAAAGATCGTTCTTTACCGGCCGGCAAAGGATGAGACAAAGAGAAAAATCGTACTGCCTGAAAAATAAGGGAGAGGATTTCTATGGCAAGGATAGGAATTCTGGGCGGAACATTTGACCCCATCCACAATGGCCATCTGCGGCTGGGAAAGCGGGCATATGAGGAATTTGAGCTGGAGAGCATATGGTTCATGCCATCCGGAGTGCCGCCCCATAAAAAGGACCACAGGATCACAGAGGGTAAGATGCGCAGGGATATGGTAAAACTGGCAATTGCAGATACCCCCTGTTTTCTGTATTCTGATTTTGAATTAAAGCGCAAAGGCGATACCTATACGGCGCAGACACTGACCCTTTTGCACAGGGAGCGTCCGGAGGATGAATTTTATTTTATTATAGGAGCAGATTCCCTGTATGAGATTGAACATTGGTATCATCCCGAGGCGGTGATGGGGCAGGCCGTGCTCCTGGTGGCAGGCCGTGCTTACAGACATCCCCACAGGAATATGGAGGAACAGATCGCCCGTTTGTCCCTTAGGTACGGCGCCAGGATCTATCCCATCCACTGTCCTGAGATGGACATATCATCAGAGGGGATCAGGAAGGCAGTGGCGGAAGGGCGGCCAATACGGGACGCAGTCCCGGAACCGGTGGAAGAATATATCAGGGTCCACGGCCTGTATAGGGAAAATGCAGCCGGAGGCTATGACGGTGGGAAAAAGACATGTTAGGAGGATGAGCATATGGAAAATCAATGCAGTCAAATCATGATACTGAGAAAAAAACTCAGTTCAAAGCTGGCTCCCATGCGTTACGAGCATTCCCTCAGTGTTTCCTTTACCTGTATGAACCTGGCCATGCGCTACGGATATGACCTGGATAAGGCTGAACTGGCCGGGCTGATGCACGATTGCGGAAAACGCTATTCGGATGACATTATCCTGAAGAAATGCATCAAGCATGGCATTGAGGTTACGGAAGCGGAGTTGAATGCCCTGCCAGTGCTCCATGCAAAATACGGGGCGTGGCTGGCAGAGCACAAGTACCAGATTACGGACAGGGAGATCCTGGATGCCATTGGATGCCATACAACGGGAAAACCGGACATGACGGTTCTGGATAAAATTCTCTATATTGCGGATTACATTGAGCCCAGACGCTTTAAGGCTGAGAATCTACCGTTGATCCGCAGGCTGGCATATGAGAACCTTGATGAAACCATGTATGCCATATTATCGGGAACCCTGGAATATCTTGATAAAAAAGGCGGAAGTATTGACCCTATGACAGTTGAAGCATATGAATATTTTAAGGAGATGAAAGGAGACAGCAATGAACTCAAAGGAAATGGTTAAGCTGGCTTACAATGCCCTCAGTGATAAAAAGGGCGAGGACATTAAGATCATCGATATCCAGTCCGTGTCTGTTCTGGCCGACTACTTTATCATTGCCCATGGAAGCAACCCCAATCAGGTTCAGGCCATGGCTGACAATGTGGAGGAAGTCCTGGGCAGGGAGGGCTGCGAGTGCAAGCAGATCGAGGGATATCAGAACGCCAATTGGATCCTTATGGATTATAAGGATGTGATCGTCCATATATTCTGCAAGGAAGACAGGCTGTTCTATGATCTGGAGCGGATCTGGAGGGACGGAAAGACCTTCGTGGATATAGACGAGTTATAATATGCTAAAACGTGCGGTCACCGGGATAAGACATGTATTCCGGTGACCGCACGTTTTATATTATAGGTTTGACTTTGCATGTTCTGCGGACTACATCATACGGATCAGGCCGATCACCTTGCCAAGAATCTCCACGTGGTCCGTTATGATGGGATCCATGGCATCATTCTCGGGCTGCAGGCGGTAATGGCCCTTTTCCTTATAGAAACGCTTCACGGTGGCGGAGTCATCTACCAGGGCCACAACAATCTCGCCGTTGTCAGCAGTAGGGCGCTGCTCCACGATCAGCTGGTCGCCGGGCAGGATTCCGGCGCCTATCATACTTTCTCCCTTTACCTTCAGCATAAAGGTCTCTGCGTTGGGAAGCGCCTCGGCTGGAAATGGGAAGTAATCCTCGATCCGTTCCTCTGCCAGGATGGGCTCTCCTGCAGCAACCGTACCGATCAGGGGAATGTTCACCATCTCCCTGCGGTTAAAGTTAAAGGTGTCATCCAGGATCTCGATTGCCCTGGGCTTAGTGGGGTCGCGGTGGATATAGCCTTTATCCTCCAGGGCCGACAGATGGGAGTGGACAGAGGAAGTGGACTTTAAATGAACCGCCTCACATATCTCACGCACAGCCGGGGGATACCCCTTCTTAAGTATAGTGTCTTTTATGTATTCTAATATCTCCTGCTGTTTAGAAGTAATTTTATCCTGAGCCATATTCAACCTCCTGCATTTTCTAAATCTATAGTAACATATGTTCGGTAAAAATGCAAACCTTTGTTCGGTTTTTTCGGCAAAAACCATTGACAAACGTGTGTTCGGGTGCTATATTATATATATACAAAAGAACACACGTTCTGGAGTGCGCATGAAGGAACCGCCTTAGGGAGGTTGCATATGAGAAAGTTAATAGTTACCTGTTTTGCAGTGCTGTTGTTAGTCACCATGTTTATGGGGCGTGCTATGTTCACCTCCATGGCGAAAGAGGAGACTACGGCTGCGCCGTATTATAAGAGTATCCAGATCCGGGAAGGGGACAGCCTGTGGAAGATAGCTGACCAGTATAAAGAGGGAAGTTCCATGAGCACTCATGAATATGTGGACCGTTTGATCCAGATGAACAATCTGAAGAAGGACACGATCCATGCAGGACAGTATCTTACAGTGGTATATTTTGAATAGTTCCTTATATATATAATATAGTGTCAAGCACATCTCAGATACCTGTGAGGCGCAGGCCATGCCTAGCATGTTATAATGCATCAGCGCATCTTAAGGAATCTGACGGAGGCTTTGTCATGGAACTGAGATTCCTGCCATGACCAGGTTTCTGCCGTGGCCAGATTCCCTCTATGATAAATTTATTACTGCTCACCATCTAAAGAAGCGGGAATTTTGCCTGAGGGAAAGATGAATCCGTTAACATCCCCTGGAGACAGCCTTAGCGGCATGTCTTCAGGGGTTTTCTGCATTTTTTTGCCGCATGTATTCTTGCATATAATTTCCTGAATTTTTTTGTATAAATACTTGCAAATTTTTAGGTCTATGTAAAATCCGTGTAAAGAAACCAAAGGTGGTCAATAAAAATATAAACAAAAATCAATATTGTTTTTAGTGTATATTGTATATATTTTAGTTTCATAACTTTTATATTATCAATTTATAAATAATATGTATTTGAAATTATAAAACACAGTGACTATAATTAGGCAAAGCAAAAGAAGAGAAAGGGGGTTGAAAGATATGGATGGTTTAGTGGAATCGCTGATGGACGAACTGAACTGCAATGTGGTGTTTACCATACCGCTGTTTGGAGGGATCGATGTGCTGGAATCAGTTGTGGTCACCTGGATCATCATGGCAGTGATGATGGCAGGTTCCCTGCTTCTTGTCCATGGCCTTAAGGTAAGGCAGATCAACAACAAGCAGGCCGCGCTGGAAAGTGGCCTTTCTTTTATCTATGACTTCTTTGAGGGTCTTTTGGGTAAGGATGGCCGGGATTATATTCCCTACCTGATCACCGTGGTGCTTTACATTGGGATTGCCAACATGATCGGCCTTTTTGGATTCAAGTCGCCCACCAAGGATCTGAATGTGACGGTATCCCTGGCCGTTATGAGCATTGTGCTGGTGGAAGCTGCCGGAATCAGGAAAAAGGGAGTAAAGGGCTGGGTCAAGAGTTTTGCGGAGCCCATTGCCATTATAGCGCCCATTAACGTGCTGGAGCTGTTTATCAGGCCGCTTTCGCTGTGTATGCGATTGTTCGGCAATGTTCTGGGCGCCATTGTGGTCATGGCATTGATCAAGCATCTCCTTCCGTTGATCGTGCCGCTGCCGTTCAGTTTTTACTTTGATATATTTGACGGAGTGATCCAGGCCTATGTGTTTGTGTTCCTCACGTCACTATATATAAAAGAGGCAATCGAAGATTAACCATTAACAGTATATGAGAAAATTTAAGAGAAAAAGGAGAATCATATTATGACAGGATTAATTGCTTTAGGTGCAGGTGTTGCAGTAGTTACAGGTGTTGGTGCGGGAATTGGAATTGGTCTGGCTACCTCCAAGGCAGTGGATGCCATCGCAAGGCAGCCCGAGGCAGACGGTAAGATCACAAAGGCCCTGCTGCTGGGATGTGCCCTTGCCGAGGCAACCGCTATTTATGGATTTGTGATCGGTCTTTTGATTATTCTGTTCTTAAAATAAAAACAAGCAGGAAGGCGTTTGAATATGTTAAATATAAACATTTGGAATATAGCCTTTACGGTCATTAACCTTCTGGTGCTCTACATATTCATGAAGCACTTCCTTATTGGCCCGGTACGTAAGATACTGGATGAAAGGAAGCAGATGATTGAACGTGATCTGGACGATGCAAAGAATACCAGAACAGAGGCGGAACAGATGAAAGCCAGCTATGAGGTTTCCATGGGCAAGGCCGAGGAGGAGGCATCGCGGATCATTGAGAGCGCCAAGTCCAGGGCAGGGGATGAATACAACCGTATCATTGCCCAGGCCAGGGAAGACGCTGCAAAGAAGATGGAGGATGCTGATAAGACCATCGCCCTGGAAAGGGAGAAGGCCATGAATGACCTGAAGGTCTCCGTTGCCGGACTGGCCATGAGTGCTGCTGCAAAACTTTTAAGCGAGCAGAGCGGACCTGAGAATGACAGGAACCTTTACAACCGCTTTTTAGCAGAATCAGGTGATCGAAATGACTGAGACGGCCAGGAGATATGCGATTGTTTTGTATGAATTAGAAATACCGGGGCAAATGGTAAAAAACGCTGCGGATGTGATTAAGGAAAACCCTGAACTGAACAGGGTACTTACAAGTCCTGTGGTTCCCATGGGAAGTAAGCATGCCGTCATAGAAAAGGTATTCAGAGAACCGGAATATTCCGGTCTGATGGTGCGTTTCCTGAAAAAGGCTTGCGATGCGGGGTGCATCGGACAGATGGGGGATATTGCAGATGCATGGCAATCCTACTCCCTCAGGATGGAAGGCGTGATGGAGGCGGAACTCCACTATGTGACCATGCCGGGTGCGGCCCAGATTGCAGGAATGAAACAGTTTTTGTGCAGCAGATACCATAAAAAGGATATAGATCTCCGACTGGTAATGCAGCCTGACCTGGTGGGCGGATTTGTCCTGAAAGCCGGGGATACAGAATATGATTACAGCCTGAAGGGACAGCTGAACCAGCTGTGCCGGGCAGTAGTAAGATAGGAGTATTGATATGAGCACAATCAGTTCCCAGGAAATCATCTCCATTATCAAAAGTGAGATTGAGGATTATGATACCCATGCCGGCCAGGAACAGGAGACAGGTTCTGTTATCTGGATAGGCGATGGTATCGCAATTGTATACGGCATGGAACATGCCATGTACGGAGAGATTGTAATATTTGAAAACGGTGTCCGGGGAATGGTCCAGGATATCCGTAAGGATGAGATCGGTGTTATCCTGTTTGGCAAGGATACGGAGATATCCCAGGGTACAAAGGTGGTCCGCACAAAGAAGAGGGCCGGGGTGCCTGTGGGAAGCGGATTTTTAGGCCGGGTTGTGAACGCATTGGGAGATCCCATTGACGGACTTGGCCCTGTGAAGGAGGAGGATTACCGGCCGGTGGAAGAGGAAGCGCCGGGAATCGTGGACAGGAAGTCGGTAGGGGTTCCCATGGAGACGGGTATATTGGCCATTGACTCCATGTTTCCCATTGGCCGCGGACAGCGTGAGCTGATCATCGGCGACCGCCAGACCGGAAAGACCTCCATTGCTATAGATACCATACTGAACCAGAAGGGGAAGGATGTGATCTGTATCTATGTGGCGATCGGGCAAAAGGCATCCACGGTGGCAAAGCTGGTATCCACCCTTAAAAAGAGCGGCGCCATGGACTATACCATTGTAATGGCCTCCACGGCCAGCGAGGCAGCGCCCCTGCAGTACATAGCTCCCTATTCAGGAACAGCCATGGCGGAGTTCTTTATGTACCAGGGAAAGGATGTTCTGATCGTATATGATGATCTGTCTAAGCATGCGGTTGCATACCGCGCCCTGTCCCTGCTGCTGGAGCGCTCCCCGGGACGTGAAGCATACCCGGGGGATGTGTTTTACCTGCACTCACGCCTTCTGGAGCGTTCCAGCAGGCTGAGCGATGCAAAGGGAGGCGGATCCATCACGGCACTGCCCATTATTGAGACGCAGGCAGGGGACGTGTCCGCATACATTCCCACCAATGTCATTTCCATCACAGACGGACAGATTTTCCTGGAAAGTGATCTGTTCTTTTCAGGAATGAGACCGGCTGTGAATGTCGGCCTTTCCGTATCACGCGTGGGCGGTGCTGCCCAGACAAAGGCCATGAAAAAGGCGTCCGGAAGCATAAGGATCGATCTGGCCCAATACCGCGAGATGGAAGTATTTACCCAGTTCAGCTCAGACCTGGATGAATCCACAAAAGAGCAGCTGGCTTACGGCAAGCGTCTGATGGAACTTCTCAAACAGCCTTTGGGAAGGCCTCTCAGCCTGCATGAGCAGGTCATTACCCTCTGTACAGCCACCCACAAGGTAATGCTTAGCGTGGATGTGGATAAGATTAAGGAATTTCAGATGAACATGCTGGCCTGGTTTGATGAAAAGCATCCGGAGATCGGTAAAGAGATCGATGAAGCCGGGAATCTCACCGAAGAGCTGGTACAGAAGATTCTGGACAGCGCCAACCAGTACAAGGCATCCATCTGACAGGGAAGAAGGAGATAGTATGGCAAATGCAAGAGAAATCCTGGGCCGTATGAAAAGCGTCCAGGATACCAGGAAGATAACCAATGCCATGTACCTGATCTCCTCCACAAAGCTTAAGAAAAGCAAAAAACTGCTGGAGGAGACAGAGCCTTACTTCTATACATTACAGGATTTGATACGCCGTATCCTGCGCCATATGCCGGAAGTGGAGCATTTTTACTTCAATCCCAGGAAAGAGATCAAGGAACAGGACAGGATGAAGGGCCTGATCGTTATCACGGGCGACAAGGGCCTGGCAGGCGCTTACAACCATAATGTGCTGAAGATGGCTCATGAGTGGATGAACCAGGGAAGCAACCACCGCCTCTATGTGGTGGGAGAGCTGGGACGTCATTATTTCAGCGCAAAGCATGTTCCTGTGGAGGAGCAGTTCCATTATACGGTGCAGAATCCTACCATGCACAGGGCGCGGATGATCGCGTCCACGGTGCTGGATGATTATGAGGAAGGCAGATTGGATGAGGTGTGGATCCTCTACACCCAGATGATCAACAGCATGAAGATGGAGGCCCAGATCGTACAGCTGCTTCCCCTTAAACGGGAGGATTTCAGCAACATTGTGATCCCGGCCGACATCATACAGGAGGAGATACAGATGGTTCCCTCCCCCAGTGCTGTCATGGACAATGTGGTACCCAACTATGTGACAGGATTTGTGTTCGGCGCCCTGGTAGAGTCCTTTTGCAGTGAGCAGAATGCCAGAATGATGGCAATGCAGTCGGCAAGCGACAATGCCAATGAGATTTTGAGCGAACTGTCCATTGAATATAACCGTGTAAGGCAGGCTGCCATTACCCAGGAGATAACTGAGGTGATCAGCGGTGCCAAGGCACAGAAAAAGAAACATACTACGTAATTTAGAAGGAGGCAGCCATGAGCAAGGGAAAGATCATACAGGTTATGGGACCTGTGGTTGACGTGGCGTTTGAAGATGAGCACCTTCCCCATATCAAGGATGCCCTGGCAGTAGATAACCAGGGAAAGCGGTGTGTCATGGAGGTGGCACAGCATATTGGCGGCAATGTGGTCCGCTGTATCATGCTGGCTTCCAGTGACGGGCTGTGCAAGGATATGGAGGTAGAGCCCACGGGATCCGGTATCCAGGTGCCCGTAGGCAAGAAAACCCTGGGACGGCTATTTAATGTCCTTGGGGAGACGATTGACGGCGGAGAGAGCCTGGATCATGAAGATAAATGGGTGATCCACAGGGACCCGCCCTCCTTTGAGGACCAGAGCCCGGTGGTGGAGATGCTGGAGACAGGCATCAAGGTAATTGATTTGCTGGCTCCCTATGCAAAGGGCGGAAAGATCGGCCTGTTCGGCGGAGCCGGCGTGGGCAAGACCGTACTGATCCAGGAACTGATCACCAATATTGCCACTGAGCACGGCGGATATTCCATATTCACCGGCGTGGGTGAGCGTTCCCGTGAGGGAAATGACCTTTGGACAGAGATGGGCGAGTCCGGGGTTCTGGATAAGACGGCCCTGGTATTCGGACAGATGAATGAGCCGCCCGGGGCACGTATGCGCGTGGCTGAGACAGGGCTTACCATGGCTGAGTATTTCAGGGACGTGGAGCACCAGAACGTACTTTTGTTCATTGATAATATATTCCGTTTTGTGCAGGCCGGTTCTGAGGTATCCGCCCTGCTTGGGCGTATGCCTTCCGCGGTTGGCTACCAGCCCACCCTGGCAACAGAGGTAGGCGAGCTTCAGGAGAGGATCGCTTCCACAAAGAATGGTTCAGTTACCTCGGTACAGGCAGTCTATGTGCCGGCGGATGACCTGACGGATCCGGCTCCGGCCACCACCTTTGCCCATCTGGACGCCACCACGGTCCTTTCCAGAAAGATTGTGGAACAGGGGATTTACCCCGCAGTGGATCCGCTGGAATCCACCTCACGTATCCTGGAGGAGGATGTGGTGGGTAAAGAGCATTATGAGGTTGCAGGCAAGGTACAGCAGATGCTTCAGAAATATAAGGAGCTTCAGGACATCATTGCAATCCTTGGCATGGAGGAATTGTCGGAAGAGGATAAGCTGACTGTTAACCGGGCCAGGAAGATCCAAAGGTTCCTGTCACAGCCGTTCCATGTGGCGGAGAATTTTACAGGCGTGCCTGGAAAGTACGTTCCTGTGAAAGAGACGATCCGTGGTTTTAAGGCGATCATTGACGGAGAGATGGATCAGTATCCTGAGGCTGCATTCTTTAATGTGGGCACCATTGATGAGGTTGTAAAAAAAGCCGAAATCATGGAACACGGTGAAGGGTAAGCATATGGCTGATTCACGGAAAGGAGCCCGGATATGTCTACATTTTGGCTGAAGATAGTGGCCAGCGACCATATTTTTTATAATGGAAACTGTGAAACACTGGTCGTTCCCGCCCATGACGGAGAGTTTGGTATTCTTCCCCATCACGAAGCCATGATCCTGGCTACCCAGGAGGGCGAACTGCGGTTTAGGATACCCGGAGAGGGGCAGTGGAAGGAAGCGGTTGTGGGGCGTGGGATTGTCCAGGTGGTCAATAACCGTGTGACCATGATCGTGGACACGGCGGAACGCCCGGAGGATATTGACGCGGTCAGAGCCAAGGAAGCCTTGGAACGGGCGGAGGAGCAGATGCGCCAGAAGCAGAGCCTGAGGGAGTTCAGAATGTCCCAGGCATCCATGGCCAGGGCCTTGACAAGGCTTAAGGGAAGTCATCTGAAGGAATTATAATAAAATATGGTTTGGAACAAAAAGTTGGCTGTAGGGATTTCCTACAGCCATTTTGAGTTCTGGATCAGAAAATCACAGAAATCCCTGACAATGGGGTTCTCCTTGCCATGGGGAGAGCACATCAGGATGATCTGTCTGCGGCAGACCTGGTCTTTGATGGGAAGGAGCTTGACCGGCGATTGAGGGGCCAGAGGACCCCACTCCGCTGACAGGGGCCCCCAGGAATACTGGGGCCAGAAACCAATGCCCAGACCTGCCGCGATCAGATTGCGCACGGACTCGGTGGTGTCGCTTTCAAATATGATCTTAGGTGTAAAACTGGCTTCTGAAAAGTAGCTGTTGCAGATCTGGCGTATGGGGCGGGAACCGGCCAGGCATATGTAGCCTGCATTATTGGTATCAGCCAGGCAGATGGAGTCCTTGTCCCCATATGGGGAATGGGTGGGCACGGCCAGGTACAGGTCCTCCTCCAGCATGACCATGTAGTCGGAGTACTCATCGCTTTTAACATCGGAGCGGATGGCAGATACACAAAGGTCATAATCCGTGGTGGCGTCAGATTGGTTCAGCTGGAAATTTACATCCGGCCGCAGGGAACGATAGGCGATAATGCGGTTGGTGATCAAAGTGGACGCTGCAAGAAGCTTTAGGTGGATGGTATGGCTGGAACGGTACTGTCCGGCACGCAGCTCTCCCGGGATACGGTCCAGGGCGCTTATAAGGGGGATCAGACGCTTCTGGAGCAGACGTCCTGCTTCGTTCAACTCGATGCTCCTGCTTTTCCTCTCAAACAGAGGGATGCCAAGTTCCGCCTCCAACCTGTGGATGGCCTGTGAAAGGGCGGGCTGTGCTATCTGAAGATGCTCAGCAGCCTTTGTCATATGCTGGTATTCGGCTGCTGTCAAAAAATAACGCAATTGTAATAATTCCATAACTTACCTCTACTTATCTATCATTGGTCCGGAGTATGTTTGAAAATTGCTTTTTGCCGCATAGCGGATATGAATCCTCAAACAGACCCCAGGGTTCATTATATAACATTTCCCCGGAATTTGCATTCAGAATATAAAAAACTGTTATTTGCAGTTAGTTACAGTTGACGACAGTCGGGTCTGGTGTCAGCGGCCGGATATATGGTTAAAATACATGAGATAAAAACGAAGAGAAAAAAACACGCGAGAGTCTATCGCGCAAATATGATTGAATTTGATGGAAAAATGTCATAAGCAATGAATGAGAAAAAAACTCACAAAGATTCCGCGCAACAGCATCCCTGCCTTGAAGCCCAAAATCAGGTTCAGATCCCTGTAGTGAGAAACATTCCCAATTACCTATCTTGCAAATTCCTGATGCAGCTGATAGAATATAGAACAGAAGTTAGCTAGAACTAACCTTATATAACAGTTAGATAGCGCCTAAAACGAATTATCATCTGCCCCAGGAGGTGCCCTATATGAGCAAAGAAACCCTGCATCTGTTGATGACCATGAACCATGACAATCTGGAAACACAGATTGCCATGCAGTGTGCCCCGCTTCTCACCGGGATGAAGATATCCAATCTTCTCACTGTCGGCAGCAGGAAAAAGCAGGAAGTATTGAGAACCTTCAGAAGAACGTCCATCTCGTGCTATGTACTGTACGAATCCGGGGAAAAGACCACATTTCTCCTTTACAGGAAACAGAAGCTGGAGTCTTATCTTGACCAGCCGCAGATCAAGCAGCTGATGGAGCGGTTTGGATACGGCTGCCAGGATCCGGTTTCCATACTCAGGCTTGTGTCCCGGCGATATAAAGCCCATATGGAAGGGGGACGCGGCTTTCCTCATGAGATCGGCGTGCTGTTGGGATATCCCCCGGAGGATGTGATCGGATTTATTGAGAATAACGGAAAGAATTTCCTGTGCGTTGGATATTGGAAGGTATACTCCAATCTCAATGAGTGCAGGTCCATTTTCAGGCGGTATAATCATGCCAGGGAGCATGTGATCCATATGGTATCACACGGCATGGATATTGCGGATATTCTTGAGATTTATGGTTTAAAACAATATAAATCAATGACAATAGGAGGATGAAAACATGAATCAGATTATGGTAGTATATTGGTCCCAGACCGGCAACACGGAGGCAATGGCCAATGCAGTGGCGGAAGGTGTGAAGGAAGCCGGTAAGGAGTGTACGGTTGCGGAAGTCTCGTCCGTATCCGCGGATGTGCTGAAGGATGCGCCTGTATTTGCACTGGGTTGTCCGGCTATGGGGGCGGAAGTCCTTGAGGAGGATGAGATGGAGCCCTTTATGGAGGCTGTTGAGGCATTTGCGGGCGGGAAACAGATCGGTCTGTTTGGCTCTTATGGATGGGGAGACGGCCAGTGGATGCGTGACTGGGAGGAGCGCGTTCAGAATGCCGGGGCTGTTCTGGTAGGGGGCCAGGGTGTGATCGCCCAGGAGGTTCCGGATGAGGATGCCCTGAGTCAGTGCAGGGAACTGGGAAAATCATTGGCAGGACTGCTGGCATAGAATACATCACCCTGTCCGGTCCGTCATAGGTGACGGGTTATGAAAACAATAGGGTAAGGGATAGGAACGATCCTCCGGGAAATAGAGCCCGGGGGATCTTTCTGTTATAAAAGGTAAAAAAATTGCATTTTCCTATTTAAAATGTTATGGTATAGGATAGAAATAAAGTTTCTGCTATGCAGCTTTTGTCTGTTGTGACAGCAGAAGAAAGAAGGGGAACGGACAAGGTGCTGGAAGAAAAATTGGAGTTGGGAAAGGAAGGGGAAAGGGAATACGGAGGCCGGGATACCGTTCTTATTGTAGATGATATAGAGGTGAACCGGATCATCCTCAGGGGGATTTTCGAGAAGGATTACAATCTGTTGGAGGCTGAAAATGGCGACCAGGCAATGCTTTTTTTAAAACAGTATCACAGGCAGATCGCCGCTGTGCTCCTGGATCTGGTCATGCCTCAAAAGGATGGGTTTCAGGTGCTGACAGAGATGAATGATCTGGATATGCTTGCTGAGTGTCCGGTCATTGTGATCACCTCCGAGGATTCGCCGGATAATACGGTTAAAGCCTTTGACCTTGGCGCTTCCGACATTGTGATGAAACCGTTTGAGCCGGTGGTGGTGAAACGCCGCGTACAAAACAGTATTGCCCTCTGCCAGAACCAGCAGAATCTTCAGGAACGGATCGATGAGCAGGCTGCCAGGCTTCTGGAGTCCAATGCGGTGATGATCGATGCCCTGTCCGCCATTATTGAGTACCGGAGCGTGGAGACAGGACAGCATATACAGCGGATCCGTATGTTTACAAAGGTGCTGCTGGAGGAGGTATCCAATCATTTTCCGGAAATAGGATTTGACAAAAGACAGATCGATATCATAGCCAGCGCTTCCTCCATGCATGATATTGGGAAGATCGCCATCCCGGATTCCATCCTTAACAAGCCGGGAAGGCTTACTCAGGAAGAATTTGGAATCATGAAAACCCACACCACAAAAGGCTGTGAGATGCTGGAGAACCTGGACCGCATGGGGGATAAGGAGTATCTCCGGTATGCCTATAACATCTGCAGGTATCATCATGAAAGATGGGACGGAAAAGGATACCCGGATGGGCTTCACGGGGACAATATACCCATCTGTGCCCAGGTAGTGGGGATTTGTGACTGCTATGACGCACTGACCTCCGACCGCGTTTACAAAAAGGCTATCCCCCCGGCCCGGGCGATCAATATGATCCTGAACGGGGAATGCGGAGTATTTTCTCCCAGGCTGTTGGAGTGTTTTAAGAATGTCAAGGATACGTTTGCCGGATTATCCAATGAATATCAGGACGGGAAGACCATGAAGGTTTCAATGCTCACCGCAGACGAGGCGGTAAGCCGCTATGGTGAGAACCAGGAAAGCCAGCATACGGGTCAGCATAAATATCTGACATTGCTGAAGTATATTGATTCCACTGTGGTGGAAGTGGATTTTAACACAGGTTTCTTCCATGTTGTGTATCTGGCAAGCCATGATTTCGATCTGCTAAAGTCCAGCAGCTGTTTTGAGGAAGCTTTTGGCAATTTTGCCCGGACCGCCATTCACCCGGATGACAGATCTGTTGCGATCAAGCTTCTGGGGGAATACCAGCATGATTTTATGGATAAGGGCTTTAACAAAAAAAGCCGGAGTTACAGGATCTATGACCGTGTATACCAGGTATACCGATGGTGCCGGGCCACCATGCTGCGGGTCAATACAGGCAATCCTTATCAGAAAAAAGCCCTGCTCATATGGAGCGAACTGGAGCCGGATGAAGGAGAACTGCCTGTTTCCGGTGCCATGGAGCTTCGGATGTTCAATGACGCTGCCCTCAGCCGCATGATAGGGAGTGTCCAGAGCTGTCTCAATGACAGGGAATTCACCCTTGTTAAGACCAATGGGGGCCTGAATGAATTTTTGGGGTACAGCGATGAGGAGATCAGGGAACGCTTTGATAATAAGTATCTTAGAATGATCTATGCCCCGGATCAGGGCAGGGTCGTGGAAGAGACGGCCAGGCAGCTTAGTGAAGGCAGATCAGCGGAGTTGGAATACCGTTTGGAGACAAAGGAAGGGGAGATCCTGTGGGTTCTGGAAAAATGCCAAGTGGTGACCGGATCCGACAACACGGAACATCTGGTGTGCGCACTGATGGAGATCACAGCCACCAAACAGGCTCAGGAGGAGCTGCGTCTGTCCCTGGAGCGCCACAGGATCATCATGGAACAGGCGGAGGATATCCTCATCGAGTGGGACATTGGAAAGGATACCGTAAATTATTCATCTAATTTTGGAAAAAAGTTAGGGTATGTGCCCATCCGGGAAGAATTCACCCGCAAGGTGCGTCTGATATCCCATATCTACCCGGCCGATCTACCGCTGTTCCTGGAAGATTTGGAGGAGTTAAAAAAAGGACTGCCCTATAAAGAGATGGAATTCAGGCTGTCAGATGGGGAGGGACGGTATAAATGGTTCCGGCTGAGGGCCTCCTCCCAGTTTGACGCCCTGGGCCAGGTCAGCCGTGTGATCGGCATGCTGGCTGATGTAGATGAGCAGAGAAGGACGGCAGAGGCCCTTCAGTACCAGGCGGAACGGGATGAACTGACCCGGCTTTATAACCGCCGCCAGGCCAGAAAACTAATCGATGCCATGCTGGAAAAGCCGCTTCACGGCAGTCTCAATGCGCTCCTGATCCTGGATGTGGATAATTTTAAACAGATCAATGACAACAGGGGCCATATGTTCGGGGACATGGTGCTGCGAAATGTTGCGGATGTGCTGAACCGGCAGTTTCGCGGGGAGGATATCCTGTCCAGGATCGGGGGCGATGAATTCCTGATCTTTATGACCTGTGTTCCGGATGTGGACACGGTCAGGAAACGCATGTCCATGGTCCTTGCATCCATTCAGGAAATGTTCACGCAAAAGGGGATCATATTCCACCCCACCTGCAGCATAGGCGCGGCATTCCATCCCAATGACGGACTGGATTTTACAACCCTGTTCCAACGGGCGGATCTGGCAATGTATGCTGCAAAGGATAAGGGAAAAAGCCGCTATCAGGTCTATGATCCCTCCATGGGGCGGGGAAGGTAACTGCATTTGACGGCAATGGCGTTTAGGGCTGATATCATTTCACCATGGTCGTGAAAGGGATAAGTTACATAATAGACCATATCGCCTGACACGGCAATACACTCCAGTCGCTGGCCGGTCCAGGCATAGTCCAGTCCCGGAATATCCTGGGCAATAAAGTCCGCGGGTAGTTTGGCAAAGGTGGCGTCCATCATCAGGGAATTCATCAGCGGTATTGCCATTCCGCCGTATTTAAGATGGTAAACGTCCTGATACATCCACAATTCTTTGCCGTCAGCTTCAACCGTTTCAAATGTGTCCCAGTGTTCCGCGAGAAGTGACTGGTCATAAACCACCTGACTGCTTCTATTTGTCACAAAGCTTTGGTTCCTTTGACCTGTGACCCCCATGTCGGAGAGCAGGATATACGGACCATCCGACTGAGAGGGCATGTCATAGGTGAGGCGGCCGATTCTCTGGAATAATGCCAGGCCTCCCAGCATCACGGTACACAGGATCAACGTTCGGTCCGTGAACCGGAGAATGGGGTGAGCGGGAACGGATGGATGATCCGGTGAGATTCCCCTTTCCATGTACCGGCGCAGGCGGCCAATATGCCATATCCCCCGTATGTTACTGTACACGCTCCACAAAAGAAAGGACGCAAACCCGGCCGACAAAGCGGTTTCCTCCACCCAGATGCGGTAAAACTCCACGTGAAAATGCCCCTGCCCGGCTACTGCGTAGGATACGTTCCATAAAAGGATCAGGAAGAAAACGCATATCAGCGGCTGGAGCAGTGCGCTGACATACTGTTTTCTAAGGGGTTTTAGTGTATCTGCCTGCTTCCGCGGCTGGGGATATAATGCAGTGACCCCGCGGCTTTTTGGAACACAAAAGATATGGATGCAGCCGTGGCCGGTCACATATTCCCATCCCTGTTCCTTAAATCCGGCTTTTCTTTTTTCCAGTTCTTTTGGGGACGCTGTATCGACCCTGTACTGCATGGCGCAGTTACCGTCAGGGGAAAAGCGGCTGAGGATCGCCCCGCGCTTTGTAAGCCGCCATCCCTTGGCCGCCATATCTGTATAGAATTGTTCAGTCTCACCAATCTCATAATCTTTGGGGTGAAATGCGTATTTTTTCTCCATGGTCCGGCCCTCCCCATCTGTTGTTATGACTCATTTATACCATATATGAAAAATATGTCAACTCAGAGCAGGATCCATATACTCATAAAGAAATCACTGATCATATTGATTTTATCCCATATACTATCTATAATATAATTTTAATCACTGATTGGGAGCGTTGGAATGAACGGATCAATATCAAATTGGAAACAAAACTTTTTTACAATATGGGCAGGGCAGGCATTGTCTCAGTTTTCCAGCTCTGTCCTTCAGTTTGCCATTGTGTGGTATCTTACGGATCAGACTGGATCCGCCCTTGTGCTGTCAGCAGCCATGATGATGGGATTTCTGCCCCAGGGAGTTTTGGGGCCGTTTATAGGCGTGTTTATTGACCGATACAACCGGAAGCGGATCATGATCATATCCGACCTTTTGATCTCTGCAGCCAGCTTTGTCATGGTGATCGCAGGATGGATGGGCGTGCTGTCCACTGAGCTGATACTTGCGGTCCTGCTGTGCCGCTCTGTGGGTTCGGCATTCCATACCCCCTGCCTGCAGGCGGTTACGCCCCAGATCGTACCTGAGGACCAGCTGACCAGATGCGCCGGATATTCCCAGGCCCTTGGGTCTGTTTCACAGATATTAAGCCCGGTTCTGGCTGCTGTTTTTTATAGTTCATGGAGTTTAAGCGGGATCATTTTCCTGGATGTTATAGGTGCCCTGACCGCAGTGTTTACCCTGGGGATCACCAGCATACCGGAACTGCCCGGGGACGGGAGCCGGGGAAAGGTGCAGGTGCTGCGGGAGGCAAAAGAAGGATTCCAGATCCTCCTCACTAACAAGGGGATGCTGGGCTTGGTTCTGATCGGTACTCTTTATACACTGGCGCTGATGCCCGCCAGCGCATTGTTTCCTCTGATGAGTATGTCCTATTTTAACGGGACCAGCACCCATGCAAGTTTGGTTGAGGTCGTGTTTTCACTGGGGCTTTTGTTTGGCTCCCTGATCCTGTCCAGGTGGGGAGGAACAAAAAACAGGATCCATACCATTATTGGTTCCTTCCTGTTGATGAGTTTCAGCTTGTTTGTCTCAGGGGTCCTTCCGCCAGGGGGATTTTCCCTGTTTGTTGTCTGTTCCTGTCTGATGGGGGTGTCCGGACCTTTTTATTGGGGAATCTATACACCGCTGCTGCAAAGCAATTTTGAGGCAAGATACCTGGGACGTGTGCTGTCATTGTCCAGCAGCATACAGTTGATCAGCGGCCCGGTGGGCTTGGCTGTTTCAGGAGTATTTGCGGAAACATACGGGGTTGAAAAGTGGTTCCTGATTGCAGGAGCGCTGGTTTTGCTGGCTTCATTCCTCTGCCTTGCAGTGCCTGCAGTGCGAAACTGTGACACAAGAGGAACTACCTTTAGCGGATAAGGGAATATCTGCGCCGTTTATCAGCATTTGGGCCTGTATATGATCTCATTTACCGTATAGACTGTCACAAATGCATCCTTATCCGTCTTTAAGACAAATGTCATCAGCATGGAGTACTCGCTTTTATCAACAATTGTAATGATCTCTCTTCTGGGCTTTTTGTCATAGGCGCCAATGGCTTCATAGATGGTCGCGCCGCTGTGGAGATGATGGAGGATGAATTCCCTGATCTCTTCCTCGTGTTCGGAGATGATGCATACACGTTTCCTGATATTAAAGCCAAAAATAAAATGGTCCAGGGCAATTCCGTTTAAATAAGTTCCCAATACACTCAGCACCACGATCTTTTTATCATAAACTAGGGCGGAGGACAGGGCCACGCACATGCCGGCCAGTGACATGGCCTTGCCCAGTTCCATGTGCAGATACTTGTTCAGGAATTTTGCCACTATGTCCAGTCCCCCTGAGGAGGCGTTCCGGTTAAACAGCATGGCAAGACCGATGCTCACCACAAAAATATAGCAGAGCATGTCCAGAAACGCGTCATTGGTAACGGACTGGTTGTCCGGAAACATCAGTTCAAACACAGCCAGCACAACCGGAAGCAGGAAGGAGGTGTATACGGTTTTTGAGCCGAATTCTTTTCCGATGAACAGGAAGCCCAGAATCAGAAGAAAAATGTTCAGTACAAAGGTGATGGCGGAAATCTTCAGGGGAATAAAATTCCCAAGCACGATTGCCAGACCGGATATGCTTCCCACTGATACATGGCTGGGTATCAGAAAAAAGAAGACTGCCGCAGCTACAATAACAGTGGCAAATGTAATCATGATGAACTCCCAGACCGCTTCCCGTTTTTTCATGTTAAATCTCCCATCAATCCATTATTGTCTGTTCAATCCGTATTGGTCCGCAGGTTAAACAGACTTAAAAATATCCTTTGGTATTGTATCACACGAAGGACTTTCATGCAATTCACAGATGCTTTTCTGTAAAAACAAGGAAGAAAGTGATTGAACAGTTGTGGTAATATGATACAATTATGGGAGGAGAAAGAGAATGGATAAAAGCAATCCTTGATCGATCTGTTCATATTTAATTAGGGAGGCGGGGGGGGGTTATATGAAACTGAGCACATCACGAGAGGAATATCTAAAGGTTATTTATATTTTAAAGAACAATAAGGGCACGGTCCGCTCCATTGACATCGCACAGCACATGGGAATTTCCAAACCAAGTGTTTGCATTGCGGTTAAGCAGCTGGAGGAGCAGGGATATATTAAAAAGGATCCTGCCGGTTTGATTGAGCTGACAGACAGCGGCAAGGCGGAAGCCGAGCTGGTGTTTGAGATGCACTGCTTTTTTGAGCAGGTACTCATGGATGCCGGTATATCCCATGAACAGGCGCATATTGACGCCGGGAGGCTGGAGCATGCCATCAGTGAGGAGAGTTTTGAAGCCCTGAAAAAAGCGGGGTTGCTGCATGAGCTGGAACAAGACAAATAACTGGGCAGATAACAGGGCAGGAGATATGCATGGAAGAGAATAACATTGTTTCAGATTTTACTCAGGGAAAGCTGAAAAAGACGGATCGAAACAAGCAGTGGAGGGATGCAGGCGCATTCCTGTGTATTCTGCTGGGGAGCCTGATTGTGGCCGTCAACATGAATACATTTGTGGAGCAGGGAAAACTGGTGCCCGGAGGCTTCTCAGGGTTGGCAAAACTGATCCAGAGGGTGGGCCTGACTTTTTATGATGTGAAGATCTCATTTACTGTGCTCAATGTATTGTTTAATGCAATACCGGCTGTATTTGCCTACCGGCTGGTGGGCAGGAAATTTACAATCCTGTCCTGCATCAGCCTGCTTACAGTGTCGGTTCTGGTGGATGAGCTGCCGGTCATACCCATCACGGGAGATATCCTGCTGATCTCTGTTTTTGGAGGGATCCTCAACGGATTGGGAATGAGCCTTATCCTTAACCATAATGCCAGCGGAGGGGGGACGGATTTTATAGCCATGTCCCTGTCCGTCAAGTATAAGGTGTCCACATTTAACTATATGCTGTTGTTCAGCGCGGTGATCATCCTGGTTTCAGGAGCAATCTTTGGCATGGACAAAGCATTATATTCTATTATTTTCCAATTTTGTAATACACAGATCATCAATACCTTTTATAAAAAATATAAGAAGAAGACTCTGCTCATTGTCACGGACCATCCGGCGGACGTATCAGCCGACCTGCTAGAGCTTACAAACCACAGCAGTACCATATTGAAGGGATTCGGCTCATATACGGCCCATAAGAAGTATATGATCTATACCGTGCTGTCGGACAATGATGTGCGGAAAATGAAAAAGAGGATCCGGGAGCAGTATCCCGACACATTTGTGAATGTCATAAATTCCAGCGATGTGATGGGGAATTTTTATATACAGCCATTTGAATGATGAATGGGGCGGGACAGGGACAACTTTTTGAGGAGGGAACAGGATATGTTTTTTGTAGTTAAGCGGGACGGAGAAATCGTGGAGTTTCAGTTGGAGAAGATCACTGTGGCGATCAAGAAGGCATTTAAGGCAACCGGCAAATCATATACGGATGATATCATTGAACTGCTGTCCATTCGGGTGACCTCCGATTTCCAGGGAAAGATGAAGGACGGCCGGATCCCGGTGGAGGATATCCAGGACAGTGTGGAGAAGGTCCTGGAGGAAGCGGGATACACGGACGTGGCAAAGGCTTACATACTTTACAGAAAGCAGAGGGAGAAGATCAGGAATCTGGAAAAGACCACTTTGGATTATAAGGATGTGGTGGATAACTATGTGAAGGTGGAGGACTGGAGAGTGAAAGAAAACTCCACCATAACATACTCCGTGGGCGGGCTGATCCTGAACAATTCAGGAGCGGTGACAGCGAATTACTGGCTTACGGAGATATATGACAAAGAGGTTTCCGATGCGCATCTCAACGGGGATATCCATATCCATGACCTGTCCATGCTGACCAGCTACAGCTGCGGATGGTCATTAAAAAAACTGCTGCTGGACGGCCTTGGGGGAATTACGGGAAAGATCACAGCCTCCCCGGCCAAACACCTGGCCACCCTGTGCAACCAGATGGTTAATTTCCTGGGTATTATGCAGAATGAATGGGCGGCTTCCCAGTCATTTTCCTCCTTTGATACCTATCTGGCACCTTTTGTAAAATCAGACAACCTGTCATATGATAAAGTGAAAAAATGCATGGAAGCATTTGTTTTCGGGGTCAATACCCCCAGCAGATGGGGGACCCAGGCGCCGTTTTCCCATATTTCCATGGATTTGAAGGTGCCAAAGGACATGGCGGGAGAACGGGCCATTGTAGGCGGGAAACAGATGGATTTTACATATGGGGACTGCCAGGAAGAGATGGACATGGTCAATAAAGCCTTTCTGGAAACAATGCTGGAGGGCGATGCCAATGGCCAGGGGTTCCAGTATCCGATCCCGGCCTATGGGGTGACGTCTGATTTTAACTGGTCCGAAACGGAACAGAACCGGCTTTTGTTTTCACTGGCATCCCGATACGGCACACCGTATTTTATCAACTATACCAGAAGCGGCCTGGTACCGGAGGATGTGAGGATCTCCTGCCAGGAAACCCGGCCGGATCTCCATGTGCTGCACAGGAAGGCCGGAGGATTCTTCGGATACGGGGAGCACACGGGAGCCATCGGCGTGGTGACAATCAACCTTCCAAGGATCGCTTTCCAGTCCGGGAGCGGGAAGGAATTTTATGAAAGACTGGACCATCTGATGGATCTGGCAGCACGTTCCCTGGATACAAAGAGAAGGGTGGTCTCCAATCTGTTAAAGAACGGCCTTTATCCTTATACAGCCTGCTACCTGTCTGATTTTGACAGCCATTTTTCATCCATTGGCGTGATCGGCATGAATGAAGCAGGTTTGAATGCCCCATGGCTGCGGGCAGGGATGGAGTCGGAGAAGACAAGACAGTTTGCTGTCTCTGTGTTAAACCATATGAGGGAAAAACTGATCGGATACCAGCTGGAATACGGAACCCTTTATGGTCTGGAGGCAACTCCGGCAGAGTCGGCTACGTTCCGTTTTGCCAGGCTTGACAGGGAGCGTTTCCCTGAGATCAGGACAGGGGGCCGGGAGGGGAACGCACCGTATTACACCAACAGCACAAAGCTTCCCGCAGACCATGATATTCCATTGGAGGAGGCGCTGGCAAACCAGGATGAGGTACAGCCCCTTTACACCACGGGGACTGTTTTCCACATCTATGTGGAGCAGGAGCTTGAGGATTGGAGAAAGGCAAGGGATGTGGTCTTTCATGGGATCACGGAGCATACGATTCCTTACTGTACGCTGTCGCCCATTTATACGATCTGCCAGTCCTGCGGTTACCTGCCCGGCAGACAGAAGGTGTGTCCCAAATGCGGCGCCCAAGCAGATATCTACAGCAGGATCGCCGGATATTACAGGCCGGTCCATGACTGGAATGACGGCAAAGCCCAGGAATTTAGGAACAGGGTCATGTACAGGATCTGATATTAATCCTGAAACGGGTTCCGGGACAGGTTCCGAAACAGGAAAACTTGTATCCGGACAGCAAAGACTGTATAATGTGTATTGAGGTTTAAAGCTTACTAATATGTTCAACAGAAGGAGAAACGTAAAATGAAAGACGAAACTAAGTGTTTACATGCAGGTTATACCCCGGGAAATGGGGAGCCACGTGTGCTGCCCATTGTGCAGAGCACCACGTATGTATATGATTCTGCTGCAGAGGTAGCTGCTATTTTTGATGATCCCACCAAAGGACTTTGCTATTCACGGTTTGGCAATCCCACAGTGATGGCAGTGGAACAGAAGATCGCTGAACTGGAAGGCGGAGTGGGGGCAATGTGCACCACATCAGGTCAGGCGGCCACGCTTCTCAGTATTCTCAATATCTGTACGGTTGGGGACAGCATCATCAGCACTCCCACGATTTACGGAGGCACCATTAACCTGTTCTCCTTTACCCTTAAAAAGCTGGGAATTGAGTGCATCTATGTTAACAATGATGCTTCGGATGAAGAAATCAAGGCTGCCTTTAAGCCCAATACCAAACTTGTGTTTGGCGAGACCATTGCCAATCCGGCATTAAAGGTATTTGATATTGAAAAGTTTGCAAACATTGCCCATGAGATGGGGGTTCCTCTGATCGTGGATAATACCTTTGCCACCCCTATCCTGTGCAAGCCCTTTGAGTTTGGCGCCGACATTGTGATCCACTCCACAAGCAAGTATATGGATGGACATGCTGTACAGATCGGCGGAGTGATTGTTGACAGCGGCAAATTTGACTGGAAAAACGGCAAGTTCCCGGAACTCACTGAGCCGGATGAATCCTACCATGGGATCTCCTATACGGACAGTTATGGAAACATGGCGTATATCATCAAGGCACGGATGCAGCTAATGAGGGACTTTGGCGTATATCCGGCCGCCCATTCCGCGTTTTTGCTGAATCTTGGCCTTGAGACACTGCCTGTGCGCATGAAACAGTATTGTGAGAATGCAATGACAGTGGCAAAGCACCTGGAGGAGTCCGATGCCGTGGAAAGTGTTCTGTATCCGGGACTTCCCGGCAACCGCGATTACGAGCTTGCAAAGAAATACTTAAAGGGATGCAGCGGTGTTATTTCATTTATCATGAAGGGCGGCAGGCCTGCGGCGGCAAAATTCATGGATTCCCTGAAACTGGCTTCCAACGAAGTGCATGTGGCGGACATAAGGACCTGTGTCCTTCACCCAGCCAGCGAGACACACAGGCAGCTGACCGATGAACAGCTGGCTGCTGCCGGAATTAATGGGGGAATGATCCGTTTTTCCGTGGGACTGGAAAACATAGATGATATTATAGAGGATCTGGATCTGGCTCTTAAGGCTTCCATGTCCTGAGGGGGATCCTCCCGCTTCTAAGGTGAAATTATGAATGAATGGACGCAGCTTACGGACACGGTTGTTGGACTGAAGACGGCCTGTAAGGCGTCCATTTTTGTACTGTTTTTATGGTACCCTCAGTGGACAAGGGCAGAGGAGGTAAACAAAGTGAATGATAGGATGGTGTTTTCAGACAGGGAGGAGTTTCGTGCATGGCTGCATGAAAACTGCCTGTCAAATGAAGGGGTCTGGCTGCTCTTTGGAAAAGCAGGCGGACCAAAGACGCTGAAGGCAGGCGAAGCCCTTGAGGAAGCGCTCTGTTTTGGATGGATCGATGGACAGATGCAGAGTATGGATGACAAAACCTATAAAAAATACTTCTCCCTGCGCAGGGAAAACAGCAAGTGGTCGGAGAAAAATAAAGCATTGGCGGAAAAGCTTGAAAAACAGGGGATCATGACTGACCATGGCAGGAAAAAAATAGAAGAAGCCAGAAAAAACGGCCGGTGGGATGCCCCAAAGCCCCCGGCTGTCACAGAGGATCAGATCGCTGCGGTGACAGACCTGTTAAAGGGATATGAGCCTGCCCATACTAATTTTCTTGCCATGTCACAGTCGGTTAAGAAAACATATACCAGGGCCTACTTTGATGCGAAAACAGATGCCGGACGTGAGAAGAGGACGGCATGGATGGTGGACCGGCTTAACAAAAACCTGAAACCAATGTGAGAACCCTTCTGTATTATATATGATTATTCTGCGTTTCAAATTGCAAAAGCCAGATAATTATGGTAAAATATAGGTAAATTTCAGAAGAAAGAGGGTATGCCAATTATGGGTAAAGAAGTATTAAGCTATGTTGTTGAAAAGACACACGAATTAATTGATGCGCCAACATGTAACAGTGAGACAAAGGCAGCGGCTAAAGCCTGGTTGGATGCTGTTGGAACTGAAAATGAAGCTGCAGAAACAAAGAAATACATAGATGAGCTGGAAGCGGATATCATGCCTATTGACGGTCTGATTGGTTTTGCGGAATCTGATGCAGGCAGCCAGGTTTTTGGGTCTGATAAAGCGAAGGATGTTGCAGCACATGCAAAGGAGATCAAGGCTGCCGGGGCAAAGTTTTGTGATTGTCCGGCCTGCGCAGCGGTGGAAGCCATCCTTAATAAAAAAGAGGACCTCCTCAAATAAAAACAGGGATTTAGATAAGGTTTGCCTTACACCGTTTGCTTTACACTGCACCAGCCGCAATGGCTGGTGCTTCTTTTATCGCTGCGCAACAGATAATTGCGTGACAATTTCTGGGGATTGAACCCTGATCCTGGGATATTCTGCAGAAATAAACATTTTAAGGGCGATTATTTTACAAAAATATGGTAGAATCTACATAACAAAGTAAATTTGTTATCATGTCTTTTTTATGAGGGCAGTAATTGAGAGGGGAAAACATGTCAAGGAGTGCAGATGTATTGCGTATTTGCAAAGAAAAGGGAATCAAGATGATTGATTTCAAGATGACGGACCTAAATGGACGGTGGAGGCACATCACGATTCCGGTGGAACGGTTTGACGAGGAGATCTTTACACAGGGAATTGGGTTTGACGGATCCAATTATGGATATGCTCCGGTGGAAAAGAGTGATATGGTGTTCATACCGGACCCGGATACCGCGGTGGTGGATCCATTTACAGAGGTCCCTACCCTGACCATGTGCGGGGACGCATGTGTCATTGGTAAGGAAAACCGCCCGTTTGACCAGTATCCCAGAAATGTAAGCCTGAGAGCCATTGAGTACATGAAGGAACAGGGGATTGCGGATCGGATGCTGATCGGGCCGGAATTTGAATTCCATCTGTTTGACAATGTCAGCTATATGGTGGAACCGCAGCGTATGGCCTTTACCGTGGATACCAGACAGGCGGCCTGGAACAGCGGGAAGGAGACGTTTGACAACAAGGGCTTTCAGGTTCCCGGGAGCGGAGGATACCATATTGCGGCGCCTCAGGATGTGGCTTATAACTTAAGGAGCAGGATGTGCATGATGCTCCAGGACTGGGGCGTGGATGTAAAATATCATCACCATGAAGTGGGCGGCTCAGGACAGATGGAAATCGAGGTGGAGCTGGGCGATATGGTAGACATGGCGGATAAGACCATGATCATCAAGTACGTGGTCCACAACGCGGCTGTCCAGGATGGAAGGACAGCCACCTTTATGCCGAAACCCATTTATAAAGAGGCGGGCAACGGAATGCATGTGCACATGCTGCTGATGAAAGACGGGGAGCCGGTTTTTTATGATGAGAATGGATATTCCGGCCTGAGCAGAACAGCCCATTATTTTATGGGAGGTTTGTTAAAGCATGTCCCGTCCCTCTGTGCATTTACCAATCCTTCCACAAACTCATTCAAACGCCTTGTGCCCGGATACGAGGCGCCGGTGACCATTGGATACGCCACATCTAACCGAAGCGCTGTGATCAGGATTCCGGCATATGCCAAAACACCCAAGGCAAAACGGTTTGAACTGAGGAATCCGGATGCAACAGCGAATCCATATTATGCCTATGCGGCGATCCTGATGGCCGGCCTTGACGGGATCAAGAATCAGATTGATCCCCAGGCCAACGGCTGGGGGCCCTTTGACTGTAATCTTTATGAGCTGTCCGAGGAGGAAAAATCAAAGATCCAATCCCTGCCCAAAACATTGGATGAGGCGCTGGATGCCCTGGAGGCGGACCATGGGTATCTGACAGCCGGCGGGGTGTTCCCGGAACGTCTGATCCGGATATGGCTTAAGAACAAACGGGAGGAGAGCGGGGAACTGTCCCTGATCCCCCATCCGGCAGAATTCCAGCGGTATTATGATCTGTGATCAACCAATACCGCATAAATGAAAGCAGAGGAGAATCCGGCTGTCTCATGGAACCTTATGGTTTTGGGAGGGCCGGATTCTTTTTGGTATTGGATTTATAATACTGTATTTTTTTAATATTGTATTTGTAGCTGTATTTGTTATAATGTTTCATGGTATTTCCAAAGGCAAAACGGTTTGAATGGAGCATTCCAATGGAAAACTGATAAAATCACAGAAAGGTAAATGACAGACAATGATAAACAGAGAGGATATGCTGGAGCTGACAAGGCGGATGACCCTTTCACGGACATCATTTACAAGGATTGCAGGATGTTATGTGGACAGGGATGGGGATTTTGAGGGGAGTTTTAATACGAATTTCCTGAAACTGTCTGCACCTGAGAGAACGAAAAAACTGAAGCTGGCAAAGGAGATCCCTTTTTCACCAACAAATGTGAACCTGAAAAAATATGAATTCCGTGAAGGCGCTCGAAAGCCCGGGAGCATGTGGCAGCTGCTCATGGCGATGAATGAATGCGGCTTAAAGAATGACGCCCTGATGGATACATTTTATGATGTTGTCATGGAAAATTATAAAACAAATTCAGCCTACGCCATCCTGGTCTTCCATGACCGTTATGATATCCCTGCTAAGACATCGGACAGGGAACGGCTATGGGAATCCGAGGAGGTGTTTGAATATATGATCTGTGCTGTTTGTCCGATGGCAGGAGAGTATGAACCAACAAAGCCGGAATGCGGTTTTTTATTTCCTGCATTTACAGACAGGAGCGGGGACCTGAATCATATTGCGGTGTTCCAGGCAGAGGCAGATCGTCCCCATGATGAATTACTGGAAATACTTGGGATTGGTTGAGGAATACATTGATAGATTGGATGTTGGTTTTAATGGGAGAAGACAGGGATGATTGAAGTTTATTATGTGGAAGATGATGAGTTCATTGGGAACACGGTTAAGGAATATCTGGAGGAACAAAGCTTTCATGTCTTGATTTATACAACAGTGGAAGCGGCCAGGCAGGCGCTTATGAAACATGTGCCATCGCTGATTCTGTTAGACTGGAATATGCCGGATGGCCAGGGGGATGTTCTTTGCCGCTGGATCCGTTCCAGGTGGGAGAACCTGCCGGTGATGTTCCTCACTGTCCGCGGTGGTTCTCATAACATGATCTCCGGTTTCCAAAACGGCGCTGATGATTATGTTGTGAAGCCCTTTGATCTGGATGTTTTGTATTCCCGTATATGTGCCCTGCTGCGCAGAGCGGGAAATGTATCAGCGCAGTATCTGTCCTGTGATAATATTTCAATTGACAGGAATGGCATGAGGGTTTTTTGCAGGGGTGAGGAAATTGCCCTAAGCCAGCAGGAATACCAGGTATTATTGCTTTTAATGCAGAATAGAGGGAGGACTGTTCCCAGGGATAAATTGTTGGAGCAGGTGTGGGATATCAATGGAAGCTATGTAAATGATAATACGCTTACGGTTACCATTAAACGCCTGCGAGAAAAACTAAATCAGCCCTCCTGCCTGAAGACGGTGAGAAGCTTTGGATACCGCATGGAGGACACCATATGAGCCGCCGGAAGAGTGGAGGAATGTTCCCTGCAATTGTCCTTGCGGTCAGCCTTTTTGCATCATCGGTCACCGCCGTGCTGATGACAGGGATGTATAGCCGCATCCAATTTCATGTTTTAAGCAGTGTCTGCAGTGAAATCCTAAGGGCACATCCGGAGATGGAGAAGGCTGTACTGTCATCCCTGAAAAAATTTAAAATGCATTCCGGACCAGAGGAGGATGGAAATGTACTGTTGGATTATGGCTACAGGTCATGGGATTTTCTGAGCAGTGAATATCAATACGGCATATTGTTTTCCGTTACCGGCTTTGCGGTCTCCGGTGGTCTGTTCCTGTTTGCCGCCTGGCACTGGCGCCGTAAGGAGTCTTTGCGCATAAAAGCATTGACAGAGTATCTTGAGAGGGTGAATACGGGAAATTCATGCCTTGCCCTGGAAGCAAGGGAGGACGGATTTTCTCAATTGCAGGATGAACTATATAAGACAGTGACTATGCTGTATCAGACAAGGGAAGCCGCCATTCAGGAGAAGGCAGCTTTTGCAGATAATCTGTCCAATATTGCCCATCAGCTTAAAACACCGGTGACAGCCATTTCCCTGTCCGCCCAGATGATGAAAAAGCATCCGTCCATGGATCAGCCGGATCAGATACAAAAGCAACTGAGCCGGCTGGTTCATCTGGAGGAGGCGCTGCTTCTCCTGGCACGCCTTGACGCAGGCACCCTTTTATTGGAAAAGGAATCAGTGGATGTCTTTACTTTGCTTAATCTTGCTGCCGATAATTTACAGGAGGTATTAAGAGAATCAGAAGTCTCTGTTCAAATTCCTGAAAACGGCAAAATGGAGATTACCGCTGATCTGGACTGGACCATGGAAGCGATTATGAACCTGATAAAGAACTGCGCTGAGTATACGCCTGTTGGGGGAAGTGTTTACTGTACCTATTCACAAAATCTGCTGTACACGGAAATTATGATATGGGATGAAGGCGATGGATTTGCCGCAGAGGACACGCCTCATCTTTTTGAACGGTTTTATCAGGGGAAAAATGCAGTAAAAGGCGGAATCGGCCTTGGCCTTGCCCTGTCCAAAGAGATCATCCAACGCCAGAATGGAACAATCCGGGCTGGCAATCATCCAGGGGCCGGAGGAATGTTTGAAATCCGGTTCTACAGTCACTGACCAGTCACTTTGGCCTGTTATAATGGAAGAAAAATAACAGGAAAAGGAGCGAGCCCTTTGGAAATCCTAAAATGTGAGAATTTAAGCAAGATATATGGTTATGGCAGTAACAAGGTAATTGCCCTGGACAGGATTGACCTCTCAGTAAACAAAGGGGAGTTTGTCGCCATTGTAGGCGCATCCGGTTCAGGTAAATCCACGCTGCTGCATCTGATTGGAAGTGTAGATAAACCTTCCGAGGGAAGAGTAATGATCGAGGGGATTGATATTTCCACTCTAAATCCCACCCAATCCGCCATGTTCCGGCGCAGAAAGGTGGGGTTGGTTTATCAGTTTTATAATCTGATCCCAACCCTGACCGTCAGACAGAATATTTTGATGCCCCTTCTGTTGGACAAAAGGAAACCAAACCAGGAGCATTTTGAACAGGTAGTAAACGCATTGGGCATATCGGATCAATTGGAATCACTGCCTGTCCAATTATCCGGAGGGCAGCAGCAGAGGACCGCCATTGCCCGTTCTTTGATCTACCGCCCGGCTCTGTTGCTGGCTGATGAGCCAACGGGCAATCTGGATAGGAAGAACTCCAAAGAAATCATGGACATGCTTAAGCGATCCAACCGCAGCCTGAACCAGACTATTTTGTTGATTACCCATGATGAGGGGATTGCGCTGGAAGCCGGACGCGTCATAACCATTGAGGATGGGCGTGTTATCAGCGACCGGAGGAGGGGATAGGAATATGTGGAAGGATTACTCAAGGAGTTATATTAAGAACAATCGTGCTTCCAGCATATCCATTATTGCGGCTGCTTTTATTGCCGCGTTATTTCTTTCGTTTCTGTGCAGCCTGTTTTATGGCTTTTGGGTATACGAGGTTGAGGGGATCATCCTGGAAGAAGGGGATTGGCAGGGCCGCATTACTGCCGGGATCAATGAGGAGGATCTGATCACCATTCAGAATTTCAGCAATGTTAAAACAGCGGTTATTAATAATGGATTGTCCGGGGAACAGGAGACGGTTGTTGACATTTACTTTGAAAATGTAAGAAATATTTATAAGGATATGCCCCTGATCACAGAAAAGTTAGGTCTGGAGGAGGATGTGGCTTCCTTTCATGAACTGCTTTTGTCCAGATATCTGATCCATGATCCCCAGGAGAGGAACCCGCCGCTTTTAATGACATTTTACCTGGTTATCCTCCTGCTTGTGTCCGTTTCCCTGATACTGATCATCCGTAATTCTTTTGCAATTTCCATGAATGGAAGGATCCATCAGCTTGGTATCTTTTCCAGCATTGGGGCAACACCGGAACAGATACGGACCTGTCTGATACAGGAAGCAATGATGCTTAGCCTGATACCAATCCTGCTTGGCAGCCTGGCGGGAACCGGCCTAAGCTACGGGGTGAGTCAGGCGATTCAATGGATAGGGGCAGATCTTCCGGGCAGGCATGAATCTGCCTTTCAATATCATCCTCTTGTATTTGCATGGACGATCCTGTCATCTGTTATGACTGTGTTATGCTCAGCCTGGCTGCCGGCAAGAAAGTTGAGCAGGCTGACCCCATTGGAAGCCATCCGATATACGGGAGAATTGAAACCCAGAAAGGAGATACATTCCCCTGTCCTGCGTTTTTTGTTCGGAATAGAGGGAGAACTTGCAGGAAATTCCCTGAAAGCCAGGAGGAGATCCATGTATACCTCCACAATATCCCTTACCCTTTCTTTTTTGGGCTTTACATTGATCCTGTGTTTTTTTGCCCTTTCAAATATCAGCACGGAATATACTTATTTTGAGAGATACCAGGATGACTGGGATATTATGGTCACTTTAAAGGATACGGAGATTGAAACCTTTGGACTGTCCGGCCAACTGCGCAGTCTTAAAGGAGTGCGTGATCTGATCGTGTATCAGAAATCAGAGGCTTTCTGCTCTGTTTCTGAAGGGAATCAAAGTCCGGAACTGGCTGCAATAGGAGGTCTTAGTGCGGTTACTGGCCAGCAGGGTCCATGGACTGTAAAGGCCCCAATTGTTGTGCTGGATGACGCAGGATTTACAGATTACTGCAAACAGATTGGTGTTTTGCCCAGACTTGACGGAACCATTATTTTAAACAGGATATGGGACAGCCTAAACAGCAATTTCCGGTATCCCAGATATGTTCCCTATATTGCAGAAGACCGCAGCAGGATTCTCCTGGAAAGCGCAGGGGAGGAGAGTAAAGCAGAGGTCCCTGTGACAGCTTATACTCAAAAAGCGCCTGATCTGAGGGAAGAGTACGATGACTATGCATTAGTACAGTTTATCCCTTTGTCTTTATGGAAAGAGATATCCGGGGACATAGAGGGGACACAGCAGGATACATGGATCCGTATATTATCTGAAGAGGGAGCTTCGCTGGAGGAACTGGACGCCCTGGAAGAGGACGTACTCTGCCTGCTGGGCGGCATATATGATATTGAAATTGAGAACCGGATCCAGGAAAAGATTACAAATGATATCATGATATTCGGATATCAGCTTGTCATAGGCGGGCTGTGTTTCATCCTTGCATTGATCGGAATCGCCAATGTGTTTTCCAACACCTTAGGTTTTCTGCGCCAAAGAAAGCGGGAATTTGCCCAGTATATATCCATAGGCATGACTCCGGCAGGAATCAGAAAGATATTCTGTATTGAGGCAGCAGTGATTGCAGGACGCCCAATTCTTATTACCATTCCCCTTACTGTTGCAGCAGTGGGGGTTATGATAAAAGCAAGCTATCTGGACCCGATGGAGTTTATAGCCAAAGCCCCCGTTGGTCCCATTCTGGCCTTCTGCCTGATAATGGCTGGTTTTGTGGCATTGGCCTATTATCTTGGGGGGAAGAAAGTCATGAAGTGCAGTCTGTCTGAGGCACTGAGGGATGATACATTGGAGTAATGGATATGTGCGGTTAAGGGCCTTAAAGGGGCTGCAGCAAAATGATTAATTTCTCGTCATAGAGCGGCAGCCCTGCTCGATACTGCGCATTCAGCCCCGATTGGTTAAACTTTGTCAAAAATTGTTGTTGCATTTTTGGGAAGAGACTGTATATGCTTTAAGAAACCGTAACTTGCGTTTGCTTCTTCTACATGATAGGTGTGTCCCCACTTTGTCTCTAACTCAAATGCAGTATCATGAAACAGGTCGCACATTATGAACACAGAACGCCAAATATCATCTATGTTGCCATTGATATATGTTTTTAAAAATCTATCCCATATTTCTTCCGGTAAATATGCTTTTAAGTTTTTTGACGCCTTTCCTGTTGAAACCTGGAAATTTGTTTCATAACCCACTTTCCAATTTAACAATTTTACTAACTGTGGATGGCTGCCATCATAAAACATTTTATGTACATAGGGTATTTCTTCACGCCACAAGCCTTTGGCGATATTATTCAGGCACCACCAAAACTCATTACAGCAGGCCCAAAATTCATCTTGGCTTGGTTTCCTGATCCGGTAATCCTCATCTGACGGTTCAGGGATTTTTGGTAAAATACCATCTTTATCCAACAGGATCATACATAATTTATCTTCCCCAATATTTACTTCTTCAATGGGAATAACATGCAGATCAAGTCTGTTTCCGTCTTTGAACTGTATCAGCCACCCGAAGCACTTATTAAGATCAACCTCCATCCCCATACATATGTCAACTTCTTCCGGACATTGCATAAACAGCCTTTCTCCGAATAGGTCAATCCAGTTTTTGTCTTCATAAAAAGGCTTTGTCTGATGAACCACATATACAATATCATAATCTTGAAAAATGTCTTTCTTAATATTCTTATTTGTTCTGGAGCCGTTCATATAAACGGCCCGTATTCGTTCATCATTTTTTGCGGTACCTATTATCAAATCAAGCATTTCCTGTTCAGTTCTCATTTGATTTCTTTCCTGCCTTTCCGGTTAATTTATATCATTACACATTTGGAAGTAAATGTCAATCCAGGCTGCCTGCCCGCAAATCAATCATTGAATCCAGAATGTATAACCAGCTTTCCATTGAAATCTGTGCCGTGTTTGCCCTGAATTGTTGTGACTTTAAAGGGGAAGGAGTCCATATTTGTGAAGGAGATTGATGCGGTCTACGGGGAGGATATGAAACAGGCGCAATACACTTGCCTGTAATGCGGAAACCGCCTTTGTCCGAAGAAGCGGACCATATGGTGAGTTTTTACAGCAGTATTATCTGAAAAAACCAAATGGATCCCTAAGGGTCGTGCTTCAGAAGAAGTAGCGGTTGACGCATAAATGGTCAGAGGAAATAAAAGGACAATAACCAGGGAAAAACTCAATGAAAGGATTTTACGCAGCTTTGCAGCAGACATGGGGTACACC